>Ga0307995_1000229_pt1 | contig 40815 bp, 30 predicted proteins | sample EllFjometagen262_FD_203132 | JGI IMG/M metagenome (GOLD analysis project Ga0307995, IMG submission 203132) | Marine microbial communities from Ellis Fjord, Antarctic Ocean - #262 | ecosystem: Environmental > Aquatic > Marine > Unclassified | place: Southern Ocean | collected 2014-11-02 | reverse complement strand
AATTATCAATACTACGGGCATAGAAAATATCCAAAGTAAATCTACTATCGTTTTTAATATATTTATTTTTTTCATAATTTCTATTTTTATAGCCCTACAAATATATAAAAATTATTGTAAAACAATAATAAAATATTATTTATTGATAATAAATTTACTTTTTAAACAAAAAAAGACAGTGCTTTTTAGCACCGTCTTTCTATTTTTTGATATAACAATTAAGTTTTAATCTCTAGACATAAATATCGATAATACATACCAAAAAAGTAGCATCAAAGAAGCAAATAAACCTAAAGAAGCAGGTATGTAATCTTCAGTACCATATTTATTTACCAAGTTAGAGGTTTGGTATAAAATAGAGCCTCCAGCTAATACACACATACCAACAGAGAACCATAAACCTAAATTAAAACCAAATAAAGATCCGGCAACAATTAAGCCCATTGCAATAAAAAAGCCAACAGTTAAACCAGCCTTTAAGAAAGAAAAATCTTTTTTAGTAACCATAACAACGGCAGAAATACCTGTAAATAATGCTAAAGTTACAATAGCCGCCTGTTCTACTAATTCGGCACTCTCTGTGTAATAAATTGCTATGTATAAAAGAGGTACAAAAATAATGGCTTGTGCAAAAACATAGAGTGCATATGCCATATACTGTTTATTTTTATCTGCAGTTTTTAAAACGGTACTTTCGGCATAATTAGTAACAAACATAAAACCACCTAACATTACAAGCCAGCGCCAACCTTGCGTCATAGACATCATAAAGTTTACAATGACATCGCTTTGCAGCAATAGGTATTCAAAAAAAACAAATAATAAAACTCCACCAGCAACATGCTTGTAGGTCTTTTTATAAAATTCTACACGAACTTGATCTGCAGAGGTACTTAATAATATTTTGTTTTCTAAAGTGTTTTCCATAGTTTTATTTAAATTAAGAGATTGTTTTTTTTAAAAAGAGAAATAGAAATTTAAACTTTTTTAATAACATTTGTTACAATGCCCCAGACCATAAAATCATTCTCTTTTGTAATGTTTATAATGGGGTAATTAGGATTTTCTGGTTGCAACCAAACTTCGTTTTTTTCTACACGCAAGCGTTTTACAGTAAATTCTCCATCTAAAAAGCAAACGGCAATTTTATTATTCGTAGGAGCTAAACTCCTATCAATTACTAACAAATCATTATCATCTAAACCAGCACCAATCATAGATTGCCCTTTTACCTTTGCATAAAATGTGGTGTCTTTATTTTTAACCAATTCTTCATCTAGAGAGATTCTACTTTCACTAAAATCATCTACAGGAGAGGGAAATCCTGCAGATATACCTGTGTCAACAAATATTGCTCCGTTTCCAGAGGGTGGTTTTGGGGTATAAAAAGTAAGTGTTTTAGTAGTTTCCATTTGAATGCAAATTATAACTTTTCTTTAAATCTAGGTCTATTTTATTTTAAAATATTACGCTACATTTATTGCAGATCTTTCTGGTTTTTTCAAAAAAAGGGAACAACATATAGAAAACATTTTTTCTTTGTATTGGTGCAATTAAAACGCGATTAGAATTACAGTTAGGACAAGAGAAATTATTTCCGTTCTTGTCTTTTTGATAGCCTCTAATTTCATTATAAATCTCTAATGCCTTTTCAAAATCGTCTTTATGCACTAGTAATTTTACACCGCCAATTGCATTGCTTATTAAAGGATCTGAATCTATGGTTTTCTCATCCATTAACATCGTTTGCAAACCCTCTGAGTCTAATTTCGATTTTGTAATGTGAGCTTCTGTAGAATATTCGAAAACAGCTATAATTTTATAATTACTATTCATGTAAATAGGGTTTATGAATTAAAGATTTTATAAGAATCAATTGTTTAATGTTCACTTTTTTTTAGAGTTACTTTATGATAAGCATTTTTTAATTTTTGAATAACAGCTGCTATTTCCGCAGTATTTAAATGCCCAAACCCAAAACGAATAGCACAGGTGTTTTTATCCTGATAAAGGATGGTTTTGGGAAGAAATAAATTATTTTTTTCTGCTTCCCTAGCTAATTTTACTAATGATATTTTAGGATTAAATTGTAACCAAATTGTCAATCCTCCAGAAGGTGTTTTCCAATATGCAATATTTTTAAAGTGTTCGGTTAATAGTTCGCATAAACAATCAAGTCTTTGTTTATAGATGACTACATTTTTTTTCATCAGTCGATAAATTTCACCTTCAATAATTAATTCAGATAACATTTGTTCTTGTATAAAATCTCCTTGTTTGTCTAGCAATTGCAAATAATTTGTGGCTTCAGAAATTAGGTTTGCTGGCGCTACCACAAACCCTGTTTGAAAACTAGGAAATAAAGATTGTCCTAGTTTTCCTAAATAAATAACCATACCATTTGTACCTGCGCTTGCCATGGGTAACATTGCAGAACCTTCAAACTGAAAATCATAATCGTAATCATCTTCTATAATAGCAAAACCAAACTCTTTAGCAAGTTGCAGCAGCGCTAACCGACGCTCTGCGCTTAAGGTTACCGTTGTAGGGTAATCTCTTTGAGCGCAGATGTAAACGCATCTAATACTGTTTTTTACAAAATGTTTTTTAATATACTCAATATTTAAACCTTCCGCGTCCACAGGAATGGTTTTGATATTTGCACCTGCTTGTTGAAAAATCATATTAGAAGCATAATTACTCAAATTTCCTACGAGTACGACATCATTTTGTTTTATTAATAATTGAGACACAATGTATAAGCTCATTTCTGAACTTCGGGTGCTTAATAGATTATTTGGACTTATATGAAAACCTCTCGTTGCATTTAAATAGTTACAGAGCTGTGTTTGAAATAGAGAATAGGAATGTTCCTTTGGTTCGTTCCATTTCTTTATCAATGTTTTACGCTTCATAGCAGCGCTGTACCACCTTGTAAATTGATGTACCGGATGCAAACGTACATCTGGTTTTCCATCATTAATACTATATTTAGCATTTGTTAGTTGCACTGTAGATGCTAAATGAAAGGATTTTTGAAAAGGAAACCCTGTTGTTTTAGCGTAGGAGTAAGCTCCCTCTATTTTTTGTGATGATACCTTAATTTTTTTTGTTTTCCGACCGGGCTCTAAAATAAATGTGCCTTTATTTGGTATGACTTCTACCCAACCTTGGGATGCCAACTCTTCGTAAATAGCAACTGCAGTATTTCTATGTACTTTTAATAAGTGTCCTAACACACGGGTTCCTGGTAGTTTAGTACCTTTGGTTAGATACTTTCGCTGTATGGCATTTGCAATTTGTTGTGAAACTTGAATATACACAGGTTGAACCATTGCTTTATCAAAATCAATGAGTTGTTTTAGTACTATATTTACCGGACTATCAATCATTTCAAAACTGGACTAGTTTAGTCGTCCGGAAAGTTACGACTTTTGCACTGTATTTAAACTAAAATAACACTTAAAATGAACCAAAGTAAATTACTAATTATTGCACTTTTAATCTCGCATTTAAATATTTTTTCTCAAGAAAAAAAGGAAATACAGGCTCTAGATACTGTTTTAATAAAATCTACTAGAATAGATTTACCTTTTAAAGAGAATGCTAGAACCATACAAGTTATTTCTGCGGAATTTATTAAAAACAGTGCTGCTACAAACGTTGCAGATTTGTTACAGCAAGTTGCTGGAGTAGATATTAGGAGAAGAGGAACTGCCGGTAGCCAAGCAGATTTATATATTAGAGGCGGTGGTTTTGATCAAACATTATTGTTAATAGACGGTATTAAAATGGATGATGCACAAACAGGACATCATACAATGAATGCCGCTTTGCCAATTGAAGTTATCGAGAGAATAGAAATTATTAAAGGTCCGGCTGCAAGAGTTTTCGGACAAAATGCATTTACTGGCGCTATAAATATTGTAACAAAAAGTACATTACCAAACACTGCTTCTGTAAATATAGAAACAGGTTCTTTCGGACAATTAAATGGTTCTGTAACTGTTGGAAAAGAATTTGAAAATTCATCAATAATTGCACATGTTGGTATCTTAACTTCAGATGGATATAGACATAATTCTGATTATGAAAATAAAAACTATTTATTAAAAGGTGTTTTTAATAAGAAAGAACAACCTATCGAAGTAATCGCTACTTTTTTCGATAAAAAATTCGGAGCAAACGGATTCTATGCAAGTGCAACTGCAACAGAACAATATGAAGAAACACAGAGTAGTTTGTTAGGTGCTTCTACTACTTTTAGAACGGAGAAATTTAAAATTACTCCAAGAGTTTATTGGAAAAGAGGTCAAGATGAATATGTCTATATAAGAGATAACCCAAGTGTTTATAGAAACTTACATATTACGAATAAAGTAGGTGTAGAAACAAATGCTTCTTACACCTCAGATGCAGGTATTACTGGTTTTGGTGTAGATATTTCTAGAGTTTTTATAAGCAGTAATAATTTAGGAAAGAGAAATAGAACCATGGCAAATTTGTTTTTAGAACACCGTTTTAAAGCATTGAATGATAAGCTAGACATTACTCCAGGAATTGCTGTTACTTATTTTTCTGATTTTAAATTTCATGCATTTCCAGGGTTGGATATTGGTTTTAAATTGTCTGATAATTTAAAAGCATACGGTAATTTAGGTGTTACTTATAGAATACCTACGTATACAGATTTGTATTATAATGATAGAAGTACAATTGGAAATTCTAATTTAAAACCAGAAGAAGCCTTTGCTCAAGAAATTGGATTGAAGTTTAATTCTGGAAGATTTACATCTTCTGTGGCTATTTTTAATAGAGATGCTGATAATTTAATTGATTTTATTAGACCAGATGTAACATCAAAGTATGAAGCAACAAATATTGCAAAAGTAAATACCAAAGGTTTTGAGTTAAATACAGATTATCGTTTTAAATTAAATGAGTTTAATCAAACGTTGTCTTTTGGATATAATTATTTAAATGATGATATTTTAGATCAGAATAAAGACTTATCAAGGTATTCTTTAAATACCTTAAAGCATCAATTTATAACTCGTTTTGAGAGTAAACTATTTAAGAATGTAAGACAAAATATAATCTATAAACATGCAGAGCGCACAATTGGAACAAGTTATAATGTTTGGGATGCTTCTGTAATTGTAGCTGTTAATAAATTTAATTTTACGGTTACTGCAAATAATATATTTAATGCAGAATATATAGAGTCTGGTTTTGTACCAATGCCAACAAGTAGTCTTTTATTTGGTTTGCGCTATAATCTATAAAAGATATAATCTGAAGTAAAGAAATTTATTCTTTTATGATTAAGGATTTTTAAAGCTAATAAAAAGCCTCACAAATTTAATTTGTGAGGCTTTTTAATTTTTAAGGAAGTTATTTTTTCTAAAAATAATCTTTTAAGTGTCTATATACATCATTCCCATTTGCAAAAAGTAACAAGGCAATCAGTAAAATAAAGCCAACAACTTGCGCATACTCTAAGAACTTATCTCCAGGCTTTCTTCCGGTAATCATTTCCCAAAGTGTAAAAACTACATGTCCACCGTCTAAAGCAGGTATTGGCAATAAGTTCATAAAACCTAACATGATAGATAAGAAGGCTGTAATCTCCCAGAAAGATTGTGCGCTCCATTCACTAGGGAAAATACTTCCAATAGAAATAAACCCACCCAAACCTTTATAAGCACCTGTGTTTGGATTAAAGATTTTCTTTAACTGCTTCATGTAATCTGTTAAGGTTTTTATAGACTTGTTCCAACCTGCAGGAATTGCTTCTAAGAAAGAATATTTAAAATCTGCTAAATCGTAATACCCTAATTTTTCTAAATCTTTAAGACTAGTTCCACTAAACACAACTCCTATATTTCCGTAATTAGAAACCTTTACAGGTATTTCTTTAGAGGTTGCACCTCTTTTTACCGTAATAGAAATATCTTGACCTTTAAACTCCGCTAATGCTTGTTTAGCCTCGTCATAATAAGAAATAGCATTTCCATTAATTGCTGTAACAATGTCTTTAGGTTGAATATCTGCGCCGCCATTTAAAGAATCTTTTTGAACATTTGCAATTACAAATGGGTATCTTACATTTAAAAAATTACCAGCACTTTTACCTCTATCCATTAACTGAGAAATAAAATCTTCTGGAATTTCTTGATCTAAAACGGCACCATTTCTTTCAATTTGATAATTATTTCCGTTGATGAATTCTAGCGGTAAACTGCGAAATTTTTTCACTTTTTCACCATCAACACTTAAAATTTTATCACCTGTTTTTAAACCTAAGTTCTTAGCTAATGCATTGTCTGCCCAAATTCCGTCTTTTACATTTTCATTTGGTAAATACCGCTCACCATAAGACCACATTAGCATAATGTAGATAAAAATTCCTAAAATAAAGTTTACAAAAACACCACCTAACATAACAATTAGGCGCTGCCAAGCTGGTTTAGATCTAAATTCCCAAGGCTGCATTGGTTGCGCTAGCTGCTCGGTATCCATACTTTCGTCTATCATCCCAGAGATTTTCACATAACCTCCTAACGGAATCCAACCAATACCGTAAACAGTATCACCAACTTTTTTCTTTAAAATTGAGAACTTATAATCAAAAAATAAGTAGAATTTTTCTACCTTAATTTTAAATAATTTTGCGGGTATAAAATGCCCTAATTCGTGCAAAACAATTAGTAAGGATAAACTTAATATAAATTGAGATGCTTTTATTAATATTTCCATTCAGCGTTAATTCAGATTAAAAAAGATACAAATGTAAGGTTTTCAGCAGAGGTGTAAAAGAACTATTAAAGGTTGCTTTTTTAATTTAACAAATATTTTAGATAGCATTTGTTTTTGTTTGCTTTCCTAGGGTGTTTTTAAGTCGTATTTTTGTAAAATAAAATAAAACCATGGAGCTTAAATTCTTTAAAAAATCGATTCCAACATTTATTTTTTTAGCAGTTTTTTCTGTTGTTGTTATTCCTGTTTTTTATCAATTATTAAAAGTAGATGAAAAATTGAAAATTTACAACCCTGCAGATGTAAATCCACGTTTGGTAGATTTTTCTATGAAACACATTACCAAAGATCATACAATTGCAGATTTTGAATTGACTAATCAGAATGGTGAGAAAATCACGAACAAAAACTATAAAGACAAAATTTACGTTGCAGATTTCTTTTTTACGCGTTGCCAAACTATTTGCATAGCTATGGCATATAATATGAGTGAATTGCAAAATTTATATAAAAAGGATACGGAGATCATGTTTCTTTCTCATTCTGTAACACCCGAAATAGACAGTGTTACTGTTTTAAAAGAATATGCAGATAGAAAAGGGGTTATAGATGGTAAGTGGAATATAACTACCGGAGCAAAAACTCATATTTATGAGCTTGCTAGAAAAAGTTATTTTGCCGTTTTAGATGAAGGCAATGGAGACGAAAACGACTTTATACATACAGAACAATTTGTATTAGTTGACAAAGAAAAACGCATTAGAGGTTATTATGACGGCACAGAAAAAGAAGATATGGAAAAGTTAAAGAAAGATATTGTTTTGTTAAAGGAAGAATATGCCTCTCAATAAACTGTTTAGAATCATTCTAAATGGCTATATTTGCTCTCCAAATAAAAAACGTTGAATACAATAGCATCTTTACATATTGGAGAAATGGGGTATATTTCTGAAGAATCTCTAGACTCTATACCATTAAAATTATTAGAAATGGGTTGCTTGCCGGGTGCTGAGGTGCAGTTGGTGCAAATAGCCCCCTTAAAAGACCCTTTATATATCTGTGTAAACGGAAGTCATTTGGCAATTAGAAAAGAAACAGCTTCAAAAATAAGAATTCTAAAAAGCGAATAATTCATGTCTAAGAAAGATATAAAAGTTGCTTTAATAGGAAATCCGAATACAGGGAAAACCTCACTTTTTAATCAACTTACAGGTTTAACTCAGAAAGTAGGAAATTATCCAGGAGTAACGGTAGATAAAAAACAAGGAACCTGTAAATTGTCTGCAACACAGAATGCAGTAATTACAGATTTACCAGGAACTTATAGTATAAACCCCACCTCTGTAGACGAAAGTATTGTTTTAAAAACCTTACTAAAAAAAGATATAAAAGAATCTCCGGATGTAATTTTAGTAGTTGCAGATGTAGAAAACTTAAAGCGAAATTTATTATTATTTTCTCAAATTAAAGACTTAGAAATTCCTACGGTTTTGGCTATAAATATGGTAGACCAAATGAACAGGAAAGGAATTTCAATAGACCTAACAGCATTAAAAGAAGAATTAAACACAGAAGTTGTTTTAATAAGTGCTAGAAAAAATCAAGGAATTGAAGCTGTAAAAGCTGCTATTATTAAGTGTCATGTTGCCGCAAAAGCAACACCAATGTGCGATAATAAGAAGATAGATCCTGCCTATTTTGAAGAGTTAAAAGCAATTAACCCAAATTACACATTGTATGAGTTGTGGTTAATGGTTACACAAAAGAATTTTCCAGAAGAAATTTCTAAACAAGAAAAAGAAAAACTACTGTCTTTTAACAAAGATGTTTCTAAATTAAAGAAATACCAACACAAAGAAACTATTTATCGCTACCAAGAGATCAATAAAATTTTAAAAAATACATATCTAGTAGACAAGAGCAAAGCAAAAGATTTAAGGGCTAAGTTAGACAAGGTTTTTACACATAGAATCTTTGGATATTTTATTTTCTTATTCGTTTTACTGTTAATTTTTCAATCTATTTTCGATTGGTCTTCTTTACCAATGGATTTAATTGATACCACTTTTGCAGAACTTTCAGACTTTGCAAGAAGTAGTTTACCAACAGGTGTTTTATCAGATTTAATTGTCGAGGGAATTATTCCGGGTATTGGTGGTGTTATTATTTTTATACCACAAATTGCTATTTTATTTTTGTTTATAGCTGTTTTAGAAGAAACGGGTTATATGAGTCGTGTTGTTTTTCTAATGGATAAAATTATGCGCCGTTTTGGAATGAATGGAAAATCTGTAATTCCATTAATTTCTGGAACAGCCTGCGCAATTCCTGCAATTATGGCAACAAGAACCATTTCTAGTTGGAAAGAACGTTTAATTACTATTTTAGTAGTTCCTTTTACAACATGTTCTGCAAGACTGCCTGTTTATGCAATTTTAATTTCATTGATTATACCAGACACAAAAATATTTGGATTTTATAATCTACAAGCTTTTACATTACTAATGTTGTATGCTCTAGGTTTCGGGACTGCAATTTTAGCAGCTTATATTCTACAGAAAACTTTGAAGACTAAAAGCAATCCTTTCTTTGTGGTAGAGATGCCTAATTATAAATTACCCTCTGTAAAAAATTTATTGTTTGATGTTTTAGAAAAAACTAAAGCTTTTGTTTTAGGCGCAGGTAAAATTATTTTAGCTTTGTCTGTAGTTTTATGGTTTTTAGCTTCTAACGGACCGGAATCTTACAAGAATGCTGAACAAAATACCATAGAAAAAGTAGCGAATAAAAACTTAGGAGCCGATGAATTGCAACAAAAAATTGCAGCGGTAAAATTAGAAAATTCTTATATTGGTATTATGGGTAAGTCCATAGAACCGGCCATAAGACCTTTGGGGTACGATTGGAAAATTGGAATAGCCTTAATTACATCTTTTGCAGCTAGAGAGGTGTTTGTAGGTACTTTAGCTACTATTTATAGTGTGGGTTCAGATGATGAAAACACTGCTACTATTAAAGAGAAAATGCGCTCAGAAATTCATCCAACAACGGGAAAAAAAATATTTAATTTCCCAGCAGGAATGTCTTTACTTGTTTTCTATGCATTTGCAATGCAATGTATGGCAACTTTAGCCATTGTAAAACGCGAAACCAAAACATGGAAATGGCCTTTAATTCAACTTTTTGGGATGACAGGTTTGGCCTATGTTTGTTCATTAATTGTTTTTCAAATTCTTAAATAATGCAAGAAATAGCCGTTTATGTATTGTTGATTTTAGCTTTGTTTTTCTTGATAAAGAAATACATATTTCCATCTAAGAAAAAAGGAAATTGCAATACAGGTTGCGATTGCCACTAAAAGTTAACAAAAAATTAATAGAAACTAATGTAAGGTTTTCTGTTTTTTATGACAAATTTGAAGATCAATAACAATAAATTATATAAGAATGAAAAAATCAATACTAGCAATTGCAATTTTTGCAATCACCTTAATTAGTTCAACAGAAATTTCTGCACAAAAATTTCCTAAATTAGATTTAAGCCCTTTGGATGCAGCATCATATCCAAGTAGCTATAAGATTTCAGATAAGGTTGCAAAGGTTGTTTATGGGAGGCCGCAATTAAAAGGAAGAGATTTAGCAAAACTAGCGCCTAATGATAAAGTTTGGAGAACAGGAGCAAACGAAGCAGCAGAAATTACATTTTATAAAGATGTAACTTTTGGAGGGAAAGCAGTAAAAGCAGGAACATATTCTTTATTTACAATACCTTCTTCAGAAGGAGATTGGATAGTAATATTAAGCACAGCAAGAAATGTTTGGGGTTCTTATTTTTATAAACAAGACGAAGATGTGGTTCGTGTTTCAGGAAAAATTTCGAAATCAGAAAAAAGTATAGAAGCTTTTTCTATGCTATTTGATAAAAATATGACATTAAAAATGGGTTGGGAAAACACGGTAGTTTCTGTGCCGATAACATTAGCAGGGTTAGAAGATTAATCTTTCTGTATATTTTTTTAAAATTCTAGTTATTTAGATTGTATAATAGCGAATCAATACAATTTGAAAAGAGGCTTCCAATACAATTTGGAAGCCTCTTTTAATTTAAAGTAAAGTAGCTTTTCACTTAGAAAGATTAAACGTAAATTTGTCGCTTAATTAAGTATATAGAAATGCAATATAATCACAAAGAAATAGAAGAAAATTGGCAAAATTTTTGGGCGGAAAATCAAACTTTTAAAGCCTCAAATACTTCCGAAAAGCCAAAATATTATGTACTAGATATGTTTCCCTATCCAAGTGGTGCAGGTTTGCATGTTGGGCATCCTTTAGGGTATATTGCAAGTGATATTTATGCACGTTATAAGCGTCATAAAGGTTTTAATGTTTTGCATCCGCAAGGGTATGATTCTTTTGGTTTACCAGCAGAACAATATGCAATTCAAACTGGCCAGCACCCTGCAAAAACTACAGAAGCAAATATTGCTACCTATAGAAAACAATTAGATAAAATTGGTTTTTCTTTTGATTGGAGTACAGAAGTAAGAACTTCAAATCCTGAATATTATAAGTGGACACAGTGGATTTTTATTCAGTTGTTCAATTCTTGGTATAATAAAGACACAGACAAAGCAGAAGACGTTTCTACTTTAATTTCAATCTTCAAAAAATCTGGAAACGCGAAAGTGAATGCTGTATCAGATGAAGATATTACCTCTTTTTCTGCGGAAGAATGGAAAGTATTTTCAACGACAGCACAAGAAGAAATTTTATTAAAATACCGCTTAACTTTTTTATCGGATACAGAAGTAAATTGGTGTCCTGGTTTAGGAACCGTTTTAGCAAATGATGAAATTGTAAACGGAGTATCAGAACGTGGGAGTCATCCAGTTGTTAGAAAAAAGATGACCCAATGGTCTATGCGAATTTCTGCCTATGCACAGCGTCTACTAGATGGTTTAGAAACGATAGATTGGCCACAACCTTTAAAAGATTCTCAAACAAACTGGATTGGTAGATCTCAAGGTGCTATGGTTTCGTTTGATGTAGCTAATGGTTCTGAGAAAGTAAGCTCTGAAGTAAAATTATCTTATAAAGAACTAGAGGCTTTAAAGGAACTAAGACAAAACTTATCGAAAGCAGAGGCAGTTCTTTGGGATGAATTAAAAAATAAAAAAGGAGCTGCAAAATTTAGAAAAAAATATACTATTGGTGCCTTTTTGGTAGATTATGTATGCTTGGCAAAAAATATAATTATAGAGTTTTCGGGCAAAGAAGATGAAGCAGCAAGAACAACTTATTTTACAAATGAAGGCTTTAATATAGTTCATTTTTCGAATGAAGAAGTAATTGAAAACGTGCTTTTAGCAGTCTCTAAAATTAATACTTCAATTCAATTTCCAAAAAAGATTGAAAAAACTGAAAGTAAAAAAGAGGTCTCTTCTAGCGCAGTCGAGAAGTCTTATAAAATTGACGTTTTTACCACAAGACCAGATACTATTTTTGGTGTTTCTTTTATGACGCTTGCTCCAGAGCACGAGTTAGTTTCTAAAATTACAACAGCTGCTCAAAAAAGTGCAGTTGAAAAGTACATTACTGCAACTGCAAAACGTTCTGAACGTGATCGAATGGCAGATGTTAAAACTATTTCTGGTGTATTTACAGGAGCGTATGCAATACATCCTTTTTCTGGTGAAAAGGTTCAAATTTGGATTGGAGATTACGTACTAGCAAACTACGGAACGGGAGCTGTAATGGCAGTACCTTGTGGAGATCAAAGAGATTATGATTTTGCTAAAAAGTTCGAAATTCCGATTCCTAATATTTTTGAAGGGGTAGATATCTCTGAAGAAGCACACACCGGTAAAGACGCAACAAAAATTGCAAATTCAGATTTTTTATCAGGATTAAAATATAAGAAAGCATTAAAATTATCCATTTTTGAAATGGAGAAACGTGGGTTTGGTTACGGCAAAATAAATTACCGTTTGCGAGATGCTGTTTTTAGCAGACAACGGTATTGGGGAGAACCATTTCCTGTTTATTATAAAGATGGGATGCCTCAAATGATTGACGCTAAGTACTTACCAATTGTACTGCCAGAGGTAGAAAAGTACCTGCCAACAGAAGATGGGAAACCACCTTTAGGAAATGCAACAGCATGGGCTTGGGACTCTCGTGCAAAGAAAGTAGTCTCTAATGAGAAGTTAAAAAATAAGACGGTTTATCCTTTAGAACTAAATACAATGCCAGGTTGGGCAGGAAGTTCTTGGTATTTTAATAGATATATGGATGCTACCAATACAGAAGAATTTGCAAGCAAAGAAGCCTTAGATTATTGGAAAGAAGTAGATTTATATATTGGAGGCTCAGAACACGCAACAGGGCATTTATTGTATGCGCGTTTTTGGCAAAAATTCTTATTCGATAAAGGAATTGTGCCTGTAGATGAATTTGCGAAAAAATTGATCAATCAAGGGATGATTTTAGGAACTTCTGCTTTTGTGAATAAAGCAACTGCTTTTGTAAAAGAAGGTTGTGGTTGTGCTGATCAAAAATCGAATGATGACGTTCTAAATAAAATACCCACAGTATTTGTTTCTAAGAATTTATTTAGTTCTGACGACGAATTTGAAACAGTAGTTAAAAGCTATCTAATGGATAAAGGATTCTTAAATCCTTTAAATGAAGACATGGTAATGATTGTGAGAAATGCTATTCATGCAGATGTTTCTTTGGTAAATGCTTCTGATGAGTTGGATGTTGATGCTTTTAAAAATCATGCTTTAAATGGAGATTATAAAAACGCCGAATTTATTTTAGAAGAAGGGGTTTATAAAGTAAAGCGGGAAGTAGAAAAAATGTCTAAGTCGAAATACAATGTTGTAAATCCTGATGATATTGTTGCCCAATATGGTGCAGATGCATTGCGTTTGTTCGAAATGTTTTTAGGTCCTTTAGAACAAGCAAAACCTTGGAAAACTTCTGGTATTTCTGGAGTTTCATCCTTTTTGAAGAAATTATGGAAACTTTATTTTAACGAAGAAATTTTTGAAGTTTCAAAAGAAAAAGCAACAAAAGAGGAGTTAAAGGTTTTACACAAAACAATTAAGAAGGTTCAAGAAGATATAGAGAGTTTTTCTTTTAACACTTCTGTTTCTACCTTTATGATTGCGGTAAATGATTTAACTACTTTAAAATGTAATAAGAGGGCTATATTAGAACCTTTATTAATTTTATTATCTCCGTATGCACCTCATATTTCAGAAGAATTATGGAGTAAATTAGGGAACAAAAAGTCTATTTCTACTGCAGATTTCCCAGTTTTTAATGCAAAACACTTGGTAGAAAGTGCTAAAAATTATCCGATTTCATTTAATGGTAAAATGCGTTTTACATTAGAGCTTCCGTTAGATTTATCAAAAGAAGAAATAGAAAAAACAGTTTTAGAACACGAAAAAACAATTCTACAATTAGAGGGTAGAACTCCTAAAAAAGTAATTATTGTTCCAGGAAAAATAGTAAACATAGTGGGGTAGCAAATATAGTTGCAGTTGGTGCGCATTTTTGATTCTAATCTTTTAGAAATGACAAATGAGCGTAATTAAAAAATTAAAAAAAAGTGGTTAACGTTTACGAAATTATTGGTTTGTTGGCAGCCTTCATTACGACGGCATCATTTCTGCCACAAGTAATTAAAACGTATAAAACGAAAGATACTTCAGGGTTATCTTTAACAATGTATATTACTTTTTTTATTGGAATTGTTTTATGGTTAATTTACGGAATTCATCTAAACAGTTTGCCAATGATTTTAGCGAACTTTATCACTGCAATTTTATCTTTATTTCTAATAATTATGAAATTAAAGCATAAATAAGGAGTGAAGGTATAAAAACTATAAAAGTTATTACTGCGCAATTTCTGAGTTGTAATAACTTTTTATTTGATTATCTTTAGCCCATTTAATACTATTAATGTCTTTTGGAATAGTTTTTGAAGCAAAATAAAAAACTCTAAAATTTGATTCGTTTAACCAGTATCTCTTTAAGAATTCGTATTTTTTTATCCATGATTTTATTGGTGTTGTTAACATCTATTTTAATTTTGGTAGTAACGGTTTACCAGTATGATGAACAGACAAAAGCTTATAATATTCAGCGTTTTGAGCGTAAAGAAGTTATTGCAAAAAAAACGATTGAATTAGAGCTTACAAATAAAACTACACACGCGGTAAATACAGATAATTTATCGAAGATTTTTCAGGATAGAATTTATGAGATATCTTCCATAAACAAATTGAATATTACAATTTATAACTTAAAAGGAAACTTACTAAAAACTTCATTTGGTAATGCGTTTGAAAAAATAGATACCACGCCTTTAACAGATTATATAGTTTCTGAATTGGCACAAAACTCAAATCATAGAATTTTAAAAAATAAAGAAATTGATGGTACAAGTTATCAGACCTCGTATTCTTATATAAACGGTCCAAAATTTAAACGAATAGGTATTTTAGAATTACAATTTACGCAAGATAACTCTGAAATAGAAGCAGAGCTTAAAGAGTTTATTTACAGATTAAGTTTGGTATATCTACTTATGTTTTTGTTAGCAATTTCTTTTGCTTATTTTTTGTCTAGTTATATTACACACTCTATAAAAACGATTTCAGATAAAATGCAGCATACGCGTTTGAACGAAAGAAATGAGAAAATTATATTAAATAAAGCAAGCTCAGAAATTGAGATTTTAGTAGATGCTTATAATAATATGATAGATCAGTTAGAAGAGAGTGCTGCAAGATTAGCTAAAAGTGAAAGAGAACAGGCTTGGAGAGAAATGGCAAAACAAGTGGCACATGAGATTAAAAACCCACTAACACCAATGCGTTTGTCTGTGCAAAGTTTTGAGCGAAAATTTAATCCAGAGGATGAAAACATTAAAGAAAAACTAAAAGAATACAGTCAAACTTTAATTCAACAAATAGATGTTATGAGTTCAATAGCCTCTGCTTTTTCAGATTTTGCAAAAATGCCAACTCAGAAAAAAGAAAAAATTGAAATTATAAGTATTGTAAAATTAGCATTAGAGATTTTTAACGAAAAATCTGTAAAATACCAAACAAAAGAAAAGGAATTATATGCTTTTTTAGATAAAACACAGCTGATTAGAATTGTAACTAATTTGGTTAAAAATGCAATTCAAGCAACAGAAAGTGAAGAAAACCCTTTAATAAATGTTGAAATAATATCTAAAGGGTCTAAAATAAAAATAGTAGTTTCAGACAATGGAAAAGGAATTTCTGAACAGGTAAAAGATTTAATATTTGAACCTAAATTCACTACAAAAACAAGTGGAATGGGCCTAGGGTTGCCAATGATAAAAAATATTATCGAAGCGTACGATGGCACTATTTCATTTAGGTCAAATAAAGATACTGGAACGGTTTTTACTGTAATTTTACCCAAAAAATAAAATAAACTTAAAGAAGAATTTATAGTTTTAATGCCCATTTTAAATAGATAACAAAATGATTTTCGAAAACATCTTAGTTCAAAAGACAGCTGCTTTAGCACAAATAACAATCAATAGACCAAAAAAATTAAATGCCTTAAATAAGGCAACTATATTCGAGCTACACAAGGCTTTTGATGCGCTAGAAAGTGATTTAAATATAAAAGTAATTATACTTACAGGTAGCGGAGAAAAAGCATTTGTTGCGGGAGCAGACATTTCTGAATTTGCCCATTTTACTACAGAAGAGGGTGCTACTTTAGCTAGAGAAGGTCAAGAAATACTATTTAATTTTATTGAAAATTTAGCGACACCTGTAATTGCTGCAATTAACGGTTTTGCATTAGGTGGTGGTTTAGAACTAGCAATGGCTTGCCATTTTAGAATTGCATCAGAGAACGCAAAAATGGGCTTACCAGAAGTTTCGCTTGGAGTAATTCCGGGCTACGGTGGTACACAGCGTTTACCGCAGTTGGTGGGTAAGGGAAAAGCAATGGAAATGATTATGACTGCCGGGATGATTTCTGCAGACGATGCTAAAAACTGTGGATTGGTTAATCATGTAACACCGCAAGAAGAATTAATTCTATTAGCAGAAAAAATTGCAAGTAAAATATTAAGAAATTCACCTGTAGCAATTAGTGCTGCAATTTTAGCAGTAAATGCTAATTTTGAGGACGGTGTAAACGGCTTCGATACGGAAATTAGTGCTTTTGGAGACTGCTTTGGAACCGAAGATTTTAGAGAAGGGACTACTGCTTTTCTTGAAAAAAGAAAACCTAACTTCTCTGGGAATTAAAATAAAAAAAAGCGAGTCTTAATTGACTCGCTTCACCATTAAACTTTAGCATTAGCTTAATGAACAGCTAATTAAATTATTTATATTTTAAAACTTTTACTATATTTTTTTTCATTAGTACTTATTGCTACTGTATAATTACCTTCTTTATTTTTTAACAATCTAAAGACTCTATTTAAAATTTTAGCATCTTTAGTATTTTCAGTGTAAATAACGTCACCTTTATAGTATAGCGTTATTTTTACAGGCTGGTTCTCTAAAGACATTTTAGAAATAAGTAGTAAATTATCTTCGATTCTAATGACTGGCTTAAAAAATGTTTTATTTTCTTCAGGTAAAAAAGTAACTAGTCTATTTTCTACTAAAAATGGCTTTATAATTGTTTCAAAATTCTTTTCTAGTTCTATTCTGTATTTACCGTTTTCTAAACCTGTTAAATCAAATGTTCTAGCATAATTTCCAGCCATTTCAATAACACCGCTATACATTATTACACTATTTGCATTTTTTATAGATAAAACCTGTCCTTTTCTTACTGCTATAAATTCAACCTTAACTTTTTTCCCATCAATAGGAGTAGAAATATTATTTTCTGTTGCGTAGTTTGCTAAGGATACTAGTATTGTAAACGTTACTAAGTATTTATTAATTATTGTTTTCATTTTTTTTATTTACGTATTATGAACACTACAAAATTAGGGTAGATTTAGGTCCTATAAAACAGCTAAATTGACGATTATATGCTCTAAATTATCACTATATCAAAATTTAAATGATCGTTAAGTTAATATAGCTCACAATTAAGTTAATTTTATATATCATATTACTTTTTAGTATTGTAATTTTGTATCAAAAGGGTAACCATTGAAGACAAAACCTACATTAGAAAAAATCACACCAAGTTTTGGTAGTTCTTTATTAGTAAAAAAGCATGTTCAGTTTTTAAAAACGAATAAAGCTTTTTGGCATTTTCATCCAGAAATAGAAATTGTATATGTTAATAAAGGAAAAGGAAAAAGACACATTGGAAACCATGTAAGTTATTTTAACAATAGCCAATTGGTGTTAATTGGTTCTAATTTGCCACATTTAGGTTTCATGGACCGTTTAACAACCAATGGTTCTGAAACATTAATACAGTTTAAACCAGAGTTTTTAGGAGTAGATTTTTTTAAAATCCCAGAGATGGTCGCTATCGCACAGCTTTTTGAGCGTGCAAAGAAAGGAATTCGATTTAATATTGAAATAAAAAAGAGAATTGGAGCTAAAATTGAAGAGTTAGTAGATTTAGAGGGCCCTAATAGAATTATTTCTTTTTTAGATATTTTAAGAGAATTAGCCCAGACAGATGATTATACGATTTTAAATGCAGATGGTTTTGCTTTTGAAACGCAGCCCCAAGACAGTAGTAAAATAGATATCATATTTAAACATATAAATGAGAATTTTAACCAGCATATAAGTTTAAACGAAATTGCCGGGTTGGTAAGTATGACGGTACCTGCCTTTTGCCGGTTTTTTAAAAAAACAACTTCAAAGACATTTACGAAATTAGTAAATGAGTACAGGGTTGTGCATGCTACAAAATTGCTGTCCGAAAGTAATATAAGTATTACAGATATTTGTTTTGAGTGTGGTTTTAATAATTTTTCTCATTTTAATAAATTATTTAAAGAGTTTACGGGCAAATCTGCATCAAAATATAGAAGTCAAATCTTAAAACTGATACAATAAAATAAAACCCTATTAAAATGAAAACTAGCAAAGATAAAATTGAAGAAACACTAAGCTATTATACTTTTAAAAGTTTTGATACTTTAAACTTTATAAACTCCAATTCTAATTTAACAGTAGAAGAAATTATAGAAAAGGCAGAGGAGCTCTCAGTTTTAGAGTATAAAATTACAGCTTTAGAGGCAGCGAATGAAAATTAAATTACTTTAAACCATCCCATTCATCATAAAACTGCTTCAGATATGTTTCCATAAAAGCGTGTCTTTGTGCGGCTATTTTCTTTCCAGAAAGGGTGTTCATACTATCTTTTAACAATAATAATTTTTCATAAAAATGATTAATCGTTGGGGTATCAGAATTTTTATATTGCTTTTTTGTCATATTTAAATTCGGAATAATTTCAGGATCGTACAACCCCCTGTTTTTAAATCCGCCGTAATTAAAACAACGCGCAATGCCAATAGCACCAATTGCATCTAACCGGTCTGCATCTTGCACAACCTTTAATTCTATAGAAGTAAATTTTTTAGATTCTTTATCAAAAGAATTTTTAAAAGAAATGTGTTTTATAATATTTACCACATGATTTATAATTTGCTCATGCACCTCTTGTTCTTTTAAAAACTTAGTTGCTACTTTTGGTCCAACAGTTTCATCTCCATTGTAAAATTTAGGATCTGCAATATCATGCAAAAGGGCTGCTAAAGAAACTACAAAGACATCTACTTTTTCATCTTTAGATATTAAAATTGAATTTTTAAAAACGCGCTCTATATGAAACCAATCGTGGCCGCCTTCGGCATTTTTTAATTCCTTTTTTACAAAGGCAATGGTCGTAGTAATAATTTTTTCTTTGTCCATTATTTTATGATTGTAAACCACATATCGCGAAATATAAGTATAATAATATTCAGGTGGTTTTGTAAAAATAAAAAATCCACTCTAAACAGAGTGGATTTTTTTTAAAAGTCTTTATTTAAAATGATACTAGCAAAATTCATCATAAGCTTGCGCTAAATTCTGAGCAATCATTTGTGCAGATCTACCTTCTATATGGTGGCGCTCTAACATGTGCACTAAGTTCCCATCTTTAAACAATGCAATTGCTGGTGAAGATGCTGGAAAAGGAATCATAAACTCTCTTGCTTTTTGTGTAGATTCTTTTTCTACACCTGCAAAAACAGTGGTTAAGTTAGTAGGCGTCTTTTCTGCAGCTAAAGAAGCAATTGCTCCCGGTCTTGCAGTACCAGCTGCACAACCACAAACTGAGTTTACCATTACTAAAGTGGTTCCTTTTTTAGACATTGCGTTATCAACGTCTTTACTTGTATATAATGCTTCAAAACCTGCGTTAGTTAATTCTTCGCGCATTGGTTTTACTAATTCTTCTGGATACATAAATGTTATAATTTTAAAAGGCAAAGATAAGAATAAGTTCAACAAAATTCAAATTTAAAGGCATTGTTGTTATAATGCAAATATCAATAAAATTGATGCTTTTAAAATAGTCCTAAAAATACTACTTTTCATATCTTTGAGAAATATAAAAAAGAATTATGGGAAATTTTACAAAATGGTTAGGAGCAGGTTTAGGATTTACTTTCGGTGGCCCAATTGGTGCTGCGTTGGGGTTTGCTATTGGTAGTTTTGTAGATGGTTTTTCTGAAGCAGATTTAACCCAAGAACAAAGAGCGTACCAGCAAAGAGCTGGCAGCAGCAGAGGTGGCGCTGACACCCAATCTGGAGATTTTGAAATGAGTTTACTTGTTTTAGCCTCTATTGTTATTAAGGCAGATGGCAGAATAGACCAGAAAGAATTGGATTTTGTGAGAGCACAATTCACAGGAATGTATGGTAAAGAAAGGGCAAACAGTGCTTTTAAACTTTTTAAAGGTATTGTTAAAAAAGAAATTTCTGCAAGGCAAGTTTGTATGCAAATAAGAAGTCATATGCCACATGCTTCTCGTCTACAATTGCTTCATTTCTTATTTGGTATTGCAAAAGCAGACGGTTTTGTTACAGAGAGTGAAGTGGAAGAAATAAGAAAAATTGCGGGTTATTTGTATATTAACGATAGAGATTATACCTCTATAAAGGCAATGTTTTATGATGAATCTGACAATGCATATAAAATTTTAGAAATTACAAAATCTGCTTCTACCGATGAAGTAAAGAAGGCGTACAGGAAAATGGTTAAGAAATACCATCCAGATAAATTAGTAGGTTTAGGAAAAGAGCATTTAAAAGGAGCTAATGAAAAATTTCAAAGTATTCAAGAGGCATATGATAGAGTGAAAAAAGAGAAAGGAATGTAAATTGATTTTAAAAAGCTTGTTTTCTTATTCCTTTTATGCAAAGAAGTAGTGCTTCTAATTGCTTTGATTCAAGCTAAAAAAGAAGGTAAGAAACACCTTTTAAATGTGTTCGTTTGTAAAAGTGACAATTTCAATTTCTTTGCAACTCTGTAACTTTGCTATCTAATTTCTCCATCAAACTCAAAAAATTGATTAATTTCGCATTCTTATAAGAAACAATACATAATGAGCGCGAAATTCCCTGAATATAAAGGACTTGACTTACCAAAAGTAGCAGAAGAAATTCTAGATTACTGGCAAGAGCATAAGATATTTGAAAAAAGTGTAACTACTCGAGAAGGCGCAGAGCCTTATGTTTTCTTTGAAGGACCCCCTTCTGCAAATGGATTACCGGGAGTACACCATGTGTTAGCGCGCGCTATTAAAGATATTTTCCCACGTTATAAAACCATGAAAGGATACCAAGTAAAGCGAAAAGCTGGTTGGGATACCCATGGTTTACCTATAGAATTAGGAGTAGAAAAAGAATTGGGTATTACCAAAGAAGACATTGGTCAAAAAATTTCTGTAGAAGATTATAATGCCGCTTGTAGAACAGCAGTAATGCGTTATACAGGTATTTGGAATGATTTAACAGAGAAAATGGGATATTGGGTAGATATGGAAGACCCATATATTACCTATGAGCCAAAATATATGGAATCTGTTTGGTGGTTGCTAAAAGAGATTTATAATAAAAAATTAATTTACAAAGGCTATACAATTCAGCCATATTCGCCAAAAGCAGGAACGGGTTTAAGTTCTCATGAACTAAACCAACCAGGAACCTACCAAGACGTTACAGATACAACGGTTGTTGCACAATTTAAAGCGATAGAAAACACATTGCCAGACTTTTTACAAAACGAAGGAACGGTTTATTTTATAGCTTGGACAACAACTCCTTGGACGTTGCCAAGTAATACCGCATTAACAGTTGGCCCTAAAATAGAATATGTTTTAGTGTCTACCTTTAATCAATATACATTTGAACCGATAAATGTAATTTTAGCTAAAAAACTAGTTGGAAAACAGTTTGCAGGTAAAAATAATTTTCAAGTTGAAGATCTAAATACCTTAAATGATTATAATTCTGGCGATAAAAAGATACCTTTTTATGTAATAAAAGAATTTATAGGTAAAGACTTAGTAGATATTAGATACGAACAAATCTTAGATTATTGTCTTCCAAATGACAATCCTGAAGATGCTTTTAGAGTAATTGTAGGAGATTTTGTTACCACAGAAGACGGAACAGGAATTGTACATACAGCGCCAACTTTTGGGGCAGATGACGCGATCGTTGCAAAACAAGCATCACCAGAAATTCCACCAATGTTAATAAAAGATGCTAATGATAATTTAGTCCCGTTAGTAAATTTACAAGGAAAATTTAGACCAGAAATGGGTGAATTTGCTGGTAAATATGTAAAGAATGAATATTATGCAGATGGCGAAGCACCAGAAAGATCTATTGATGTTGAGCTAGCTATTAAATTAAAAATAGAAAATAAAGCCTTTAAGGTAGAAAAATACAAGCACAGTTATCCTAATTGTTGGCGAACCGATAAACCAATTTTATACTATCCATTAGATTCTTGGTTTATTAAAGTAACCGATGTAAAAGATAGAATGCATAGTTTAAACAAAACTATTAACTGGAAACCAGAGTCTACAGGAACTGGGCGTTTTGGAAACTGGTTGGCAAATGCAAATGATTGGAACTTATCGCGTTCTAGATATTGGGGAATTCCCTTGCCAATCTGGAGAACAGAAGATGGTAAAGAAGAAATCTGTTTAGGTTCTGTTGAAGAATTAAAAAATGAGATGGCAAAAGCTGTTGCAGCTGGCGTTTTAGCAAAAGATATTTTTGAAGATTTTGAAGTTGGAAATAATTCTGAAGAAAACTACGCAAAAATAGATTTACATAAGAATATTGTAGATGAAATAGTATTAGTTTCTGCTTCGGGAAAGCCAATGAAACGAGAAAGTGATTTAATTGATGTTTGGTTCGATTCTGGTTCTATGCCTTATGCACAATGGCATTATCCGTTTGAAAATAAACAGAAAATTGACGAAAATGAATCTTTTCCAGCAGATTTTATTGCAGAGGGAGTAGACCAAACAAGAGGTTGGTTCTATACCTTACATGCAATTTCAACGATGGTTTTTGACTCTGTAGCGTACAAAAACGTAGTTTCTAACGGTTTAGTTTTAGATAAAAATGGACATAAAATGTCTAAGCGTTTAGGAAATGCAACCGATCCTTTTACAACATTATCAACATACGGTGCAGATGCAACCCGATGGTATATGATCGCAAATGCAAATCCTTGGGATAATTTAAAATTTGATTTAGACGGAATTGAAGAGGTGAAACGTAAGTTTTTCGGAACATTATACAATACGTATTCATTTTTTACTCTATACACAAATATTGATGGTTTTTCATATGAAGAAGCAGATATTCCTTTAGAAAAAAGACCAGAATTAGACCGTTGGATTTTATCAGAATTACACACTTTAATTCATAAAGTAGATAAGTTTTATGAAGCATATGAACCTACAAGAGCTGCAAGAGCAATATCAGACTTTACACAAGATTATTTAAGTAACTGGTATGTTCGTTTGAGTAGAAGACGTTTTTGGAAAGGAGATTACCAGACAGATAAAATTTCTGCGTATCAAACTTTGTATACATGTATGAATACAATCGCAAAATTAGGCGCACCAATTGCACCGTTTTTTATGGATCGATTGTACCAAGATTTAAACTCTGTAACTAAGAAAGAAACCTCAGAAAGTATTCATTTAGCAGATTTTCCTGTCTATAATGAAAGCTTTGTAGATAAAGGGTTAGAGCACAAAATGGAAAGTGCGCAAACCATCTCTTCTTTAGTACTTTCGTTGAGAGCAAAAGAGAAGATAAAAGTAAGACAGCCACTTCAAAAAATAATGATTCCTGTTGACAGTGTAGCGCAAAAAGAGGCTATTTTAGCTGTTGCAGACCTAATTAAGAATGAGGTAAATATTAAAGAAATTCAGATTTTAGACGATGCATCAGAGATCTTAATTAAACAAATTAAACCTAATTTTAAAACGTTAGGTCCTAAATTTGGAAAAGATATGCGTCTTGTAGCTGCTGAAATTCAAAAATTCAACCAAGAAGATATTAACAAAATAGAGAAAGATAAACACATTTCTATTGAGGTTAACGAGAAAAATATTATTTTGGATGTCTTAGATGTAGAAATATCATCTAAAGACATAGAAGGTTGGTTGGTTGCAAATGAAGGTTTGTTAACAGTTGCTTTAGATGTTACTATCTCTGAAGAGTTGCGAAAAGAAGGAGTTGCTAGAGAATTGGTAAACAGAATTCAAAACGCTCGAAAAGATACAGGTTTAGAAGTAACAGATAAAATAAAGTTAACGATTTTAAATTTTGAAAACTTACAAAAGTCTATTTCTGATAATAAAGAATATATTATGAGTGAAACATTAACTAAGGAATTGGTTTTTGTAGATGAGTTAAGCAATGGTACAGAAATTGAATTTGATACCATTAAAAGTAGAATATTAATCGAAAAAATGTAACAGTATGTTGGACGTTAAATTAAGATATTCAGACGAAGATTTACAGGAGTTCAGAGTAATTATTGATCAAAAAATAACAAGAGCAGAGGCAGATTTAGCTTCATTAGAGAGTGCTTATAAAAATAACGCGGGAAACGGTACAGATGATACATCACCGTCATTTAAATCTTTTGACGAAGGTTCTGAAGTAATGAGTAAAGAAGCTAATGTGCAACTTGCCATAAGACAAGAGAAGTTTATTAGAGACCTTAAAAATGCCTTAATGCGAATAGATAACAAGACATACGGTGTTTGCAGAGTTACACGTAAATTAATTCAAAAAGAACGTTTAAAACTAGTGCCTCATGCTACTTTAAGTATTGAAGCAAAACGCAAACAATAACATTTAAAAGCTTCCTTTTGGAAGCTTTTTTAGTATTATAAACAGTAGTTAGTTTGGTGATTTTACAACTAAAATATAGTTAATGGATATTGGAAAGAATATTTTACTAAAAACACTGTCTTTCTTTTTTCTAATTTCTAGTAGCACTTTCTCTCAAAAAAAAATCATAAAAAAGGTTACAAGCACCACTAAAGAAATAGCTATTTTTACCAAGGGTCTGGATGATTTAGTTTTAGAAAACTCAACCTCTGAATTTATAGAAATTTTGTTATATGCGGAAGACCCAAATAAGCAGCATATTGTAATTCAAGAAAAAAGTATCAAAACTGATATAAAATTTAAGATTCCCGTTTTTAAAAGAGAAGAGGCTGTCTTTAGGAAGTACATTACAAAAAGATTAAAAAGAGCATCTGTAATTATTAAAATTCCAAAAAATAAGGAGGTTTCTATTTTTGGAGAACATATAAATATTTCTTCTAAAAGCTACAATGGGAACTTAACTGTGTTGATAGAAAAAGGCATTGTTAAGTTAGATACTATTCAGCAAAACGTAGTCTTAAAAATGTATGAAGGAAACCTGTTTGGAGTGCTTAAACAATCAAATTTAACAATAACTTCTAAGATTGGTAAAATTAAAATTGATACTGTTTTTTATAAAAAAAAATATGAAGAAAATAGAATGGATACTGGCAAAAAAACATCAATTACTACCTTAAAAGGTAATATTTTCTTAACACACCAATAAATCTAATAATAGTGTTATTTTTGTTATCATAAATTTAAAAAAAATGTCAAAAAAGAAGCTGGCAATCTTTACTATAATTATTGCAATTTTATTAGATCAGATTATAAAAATATACGTAAAAACGCACTTTATTTTGGGCGAAGAAGTAGTGTTTTTTGATTGGTTTAGAATCCATTTTACCGAAAATAACGGCATGGCAATGGGTTTTGAATTTGGTGGTAAAGCAGGGAAACTTTTTTTAACTTTATTTAGAGTGGTTGCTGTGTCAGCAATTGTTTATTGGTTGATGGGTGTTATAAAAGCCAAAACACATAATGCTGTAATTGTGGCTATTTCTTTAATTTTTTCTGGTGCAGTAGGTAATATTATAGATTCTATTTTTTACGGAGTTATTTTTGACCACCCTACTCGAAGCCTAGCGAAAATATTTCCAGAAAATACTACGGGAGAATTATTCTATGGGAAAGTAGTAGACATGTTTTATTTTCCGCTTTGGCAAGGAACTTTGCCAGAATGGATACCTTTTATTGGTGGAGATTTTTTTACTTTTTTTCAATATATTTTTAATCCTGCAGATGCTTTTATTTCTGTTGGCGTTGCTTTGTTATTTATTTTTAGCAAACAAGCTTTTCCAAAATAAGGGCAATAGCTATTTTACAGAAAAAAGTAGAGATACGAATTTCACGAGTTATTAAAAAGAGGTTTTTTTTAGAAATATTCTCTGAAGGATATCTACTTTCTAATAAATTTCAAAGACTATCTATGAATTCAGTTTATCAATTATAAATTTGCGTAATTTCGTAGTATGTCTGCATCTTTAGAACTTCAAGTAAAAACCTTGCCAAATGAACCTGGTGTTTATCAATATTTTGATAAAAATGAGGTAATTATTTATATTGGGAAAGCTAAAAATTTAAAGAAAAGAGTTTCTTCTTATTTCTCAAAAACGCATGACAACGGCAAGACCAAAGTTTTAGTAACTAAAATTGTAAGTATAAAACATATTGTTGTAGAAACTGAAACTGATGCGTTATTACTAGAAAATAACCTCATAAAAAAACACAAACCACGTTATAATATTTTACTAAAAGACGATAAAACATATCCTTGGATTTGTATAAAAAAAGAACGTTTTCCTAGAATTTTTATGACACGCAGGGTTATAAAAGACGGTTCGGAATACTTTGGGCCTTATACTTCTATAAAAACCGTTCGAATTTTATTAGATTTAATAAAAGAACTGTATCCTTTAAGAACTTGCAATTATGACTTAAGCCACCAAAACGTTAATGAAGGCAAATATAAAGTCTGTTTAGAATACCATTTAAAAAATTGTAAAGGAGCTTGCGAAAACTTAGAAGCAGAAAGTCATTATAATAATTCTGTACAAGCGATTAGAAATATTATTAAAGGAAATTTTAAAGAAAGTTTAGAGAAGTTTCAAGAAATGATGTTTGTTTTTGCACAAAAAATGGAGTTTGAAGAAGCCCAAAAGATTAAAGAAAAACTGAAGTTATTAGGGAATTATCAATCGAAAAGCACCATTATAAATCCGTCTATAAACAACGTAGATGTATTTTCTATTATTTCTGATGAAACCCATGGATATGCCAATTTTTTAAAGATTGCAAATGGCGCTATCATTCAGTCTCATACCACAGAAATTAAGAAAAAATTAGACGAGACAGATAAAGAATTGTTAGAACTTTTTATTGTTGACATCAGGCAACGTTTCAATTCAATTTCACCAGAAATATATGTGCCTTTTAAAGTGAATGTAGGTGAAAACTTAAAAGTAACCATTCCTAAGTTAGGGGATAAGAAAGGCATTGTTGCACTCTCTGAAAGAAATGCAAAATACTATAGGCAAGAACAATTTAAGCAGACACAAATTGTAGATCCAGAGCGTCATGTAAAAAGAATCATGGGTCAGATGAAAAAAGATTTGCGTTTGCATGTAGAACCGCGCCATATAGAATGTTTTGATAATTCGAACATTCAAGGAACGCACCCGGTTGCTGCTTGTGTAGTTTTTAGAGATGGAAAACCAAGTAAAAAAGAATACAGACACTACAATATAAAAACAGTGGTTGGACCAGATGATTTTGGTTCGATGGAAGAGGTTGTGTATAGAAGATATAAGCGCTTGTTAGAAGAAAAGCAATCATTACCACAATTGATCATTGTAGATGGTGGAAAAGGACAGTTATCCTCTGGGTTAAAAGCTTTAGAAGATTTGGGTTTGCGTGGTAAAATTGCCATTATTGGTATTGCAAAAAGGTTGGAAGAAATATACTATCCAGATGATCCTATTCCGTTATATTTAGATAAAAAATCTGAAACTTTAAAGATTACACAGTATTTAAGAAACGAAGCCCACAGATTTGGTATTACATTTCATAGAAATAAACGAAGTAAAAGCGCCATAAAATCTGAATTAGAACAAATTCCTGACGTTGGTGCACAAACAATTACAACTTTATTGCGCAAATTTAAATCTGCAAAACGTGTAAAAGAAGCTTCATTAGAAGAGCTAAAAGTAGAGATTGGCCAAGCTAGAGCTGTAAAAGTTCATACCTTTTATCATAAAAAATAACCATCCTTTTTTTAATTTTAAAGCAAAAAAAAACCATGAAATTAATCATGGTTTTTAAATAGTTACTTTTATTTCTTATCCGTTTTGTTTTGTGCTTAAGTAGAATTCTTCATAGGTATTTAGAAGATTCATTAAGCCCGAAATTAAATCTTTAGTTTCTAGCAGTAAACTGAAGTAAAGCGTTGTGTTTTTAGGACTTGTTTCGTCTGTTCTAATTCTAGCGACTTGCTTTTCTATAGATGCTGTAACATTTGTAAACAACTCTTGCTTTTCAATTAAAATATCACCTAAATTATCAAAAGTTCTTTTTTCAAAAACATCTGCCACCTTTAATAATAAAGCAGATAATTCTTCATCTATTTGCTTAAGATCATTTAATTGTCCTTTCTTTAAGTTTTTATGATTGTTATTTACGTGCTTGTAACTAGCTCTAGAAATATAACTAATAGATTGTGCAACGTCTTGTAAATAACCTAATACCATAATATAAAACCTACTTGCCTGAACAGAAGTTTCATCTAATGACTTAATAAAATAGAAAACACCATCTTTTAATGAATCAATTTCATCATTTAATTTACCAACATGTTTGTCTGTTTTACGTAACTTATTTAAATCATGTTTTGCTAAATCATCTACCACATTGGTGTATAATTTATTTACTCTATTCGCAACGCTAGAAATATGATCTGCACTTTCTTCAATTACACCATTTATGGTAATTAACTCTGCTCTTTCAATATAAACTTGTTGTTGTTCTTCCTTCTTTCTTCTTCTATGAATTAAAGTATTTCTTCCAATTAAAAAAGTAACTAGTGCTAATAAAATAGGAATCATAACCATATCATAACTAATTAGGTATGCAACTAAAGCTGCAGCTAAAAAGGCAGTAATAGCAGTTAAAAACCAACCACCAATTACGTTTAAAACTCCCGCTACTCTATATACTGCACTTTCTCTACCCCAAGCTCTATCTGCTAAAGAAGTACCCATTGCAACCATAAAGGTTACATACGTCGTAGATAGTGGTAATTTCATTGATGTAGCAATCGATATTAAGATACCTGCAACAATTAAGTTTACAGCTGCTCTTACCATATCAAAAGCAGGTAATTCATATGTTTTGTCTTTAGGCAATGCTATAACTGGTTTCGTAAACTTTGAATCTATAAAAGCTAAAGTTGGTTTTGGTATTACAAATCTAATTCCAGCATTTATTGTCATCGCTAATCTTACGGTAACTCTAGATAACGGATTTGGCTTAAATTTCTCATGCCCTTCTCCTTGTCTAGATAAATCGATACCTGTTTTAATTACATTTTTAGCTTTGCTAGAAGTCCATAAAGTAACTACCATAATTGCACCAGCTAGTAACAATAACCAAACATTAGAAGGCACTTTTTTAGCTAAAACACCCATAGAGAACGCATCTGCAGAAACACCTGAAACACTCCAAGCCTCATAAGAATTCCAAGCAGCAATTGGCACCCCAACAAAGTTTACCAAATCGTTTCCAGAGAAAGCCATTGCTAAAGAAAAAGTTCCTATCCCAATAATTAATTTTAAGATATTAATTTTAAATGCTTGTATTAGAACTTGAGATATAATTGCCCAAACTACAAAACTACCAGCAATTATTATTATTGTATTTCCTTCAATTAAAAATTTTACATCTTTATAAAAAGGAGTCCCTTTCATTCCTTTTATAATAATAAAGTAGGTAATGGCAGTAATTGCAAAACCACCAAATAATGCACTAATATACGTTGGTCTCTTATCAAAGTTAAATGAATAAATTACTCTTGAAACAAATTGTACAATAGCACCAACAGAAAAAGCAACAACTACGGAGAGTAGAATTCCGAGAATAATTTTAGTTGCTGTTTCATGATTTATGTAGTTCCAAATATCTGAAAAAGTTTGTGTATCATTTGTAGAAATCTTTATTAGAGAAATACAAACGGCAGCACCTAACAATTCAAATACAATAGAAACGGTTGTCGATGTTGGCATACCTAATGAATTAAAGATGTCTAATAAAAGAATATCTGTAATCATTACTGCCATAAAAATAATCATGATATCTTGGAACATAAACATGCTAGGGTTAAAAATCCCTTTACGCGCAACTTCCATCATACCACTAGATGTTATTGCTCCCATGAATACTCCTAAACTAGCAATAATCATAATATTTCTTACAGATATTGCTTTTGAGCCAATTGCTGAATTTAAAAAATTTACAGCATCATTACTAACTCCTACTACTAAATCTACAATAGCTAATACAGCTAAAGCAACTAACATTAAAATATATGGATCTCCCATTTTGTTTTATTAAATTAAATTAAGCAAATTTACAAACACAGAAAGTTGTGAATGTTACCTTTGTGTTATGTTACGTATATTAAAAATGAATATCTACTTGCACTCTATAAAGTAATTGATTTGTTTTAAAACCAATGTCTGTATAGCTTACATCTGTTTGAACCTTTAAATTATGTCCTGAAATGTACTTAGATAACCCCAAAGTATATTGATTTTCACTGCCTTTCCCAGTAATTTCTCTGTCTAAAGATATATTCGTGTAGCGTCCAGAAAACTCTACAGTTTTAGATAATAAATACCCAGTTTGTATATTTAAACCATTACCAACTTGCACCTCGGCCCCGGTTAAACTTCCGTCAGAATTCTTTGCAAAGGCATCGTCTGCAGTTCTGTTTGCATATTCTGCCATTAAAGAAAACCCTTGGTGCTTATACATTGCATCAATAAATAAAGTAGAAATATTTGTTGAATAAAAACCCGTATCATTCAGCATATAAGAACCTTGGTTGCTTCTTGTTTTAGAAGCATTATTATTAAAATCATATGCAACACCTAAAGATAATTTAGGGCTTGGTTCAAACTTTAAATCACTTCCTTTATAATCTCCTTTATTTTTAAAATCACCAAAAGGAAATAATTCTACTCTTGTGGTGTATTGATGACCGCCCACATTACCTGTAGTAATATTTCTTCCTTCACCTTGGGCAATAGAAAATATTTCTTTTACTAAAAAAGTGTCGGTTAAATTAAAATGGTGTCTTAGTTGTATACCTATATCTCTGTCTATTGTAAATCTACTGTTTAATAAAGAACGGTCTACTTGCTGCAAGTTTGCAGATGATATAACGCGCTCTCTGTTTCCTGGTAGTTTTGTTTGCCCAAACCATAAGACAAAGTTACCAGAGAAATTCCATTTTAAAACAGCATCTAAAATCTGCCTAGATGCATTACTTGTGTATATAGATGCTCCAGATTGATCTCTATTAGACAACCCTAATTCTACTTTATATTTTAATTTTGGTGAAAATGCAAAACCATCAAATTTCAAACGAGAACGTCTAATTAACATGGAAGATTCTGGATTGGATAATCCATTGTTAACATCCCATTTACTCGTTGCAAGTGATTGAAAACGAAGACCAACTTTCATAGACCAAGTACTGTCTTGCCCCATTAAATTAAAAAGTCCTTTTCCAAATTTGGGTGCGTTTGGTTCTTGAGCATTGGCGCTATAAAACGCACAAATACAGCTTAGAGTTACTACACCGCGTAGTTGAGATAATTTCATTACTATTAGTTTTTGTCGCTACAAAGAACTGATAATAATGTTAAGGCAATGTTATCTAGAAGTTACTAAAATATAAAAAAACTGCCTTAGCTAAAGGCAGTTTGTCATATAAAATAGTCGACAAAAACTAATAAATTATAATGACTTTTTATCTCTAAAGATTGCCACAAATATGCAACTTGAAGTTTAATTTAGTGTTTCATCTAAATTAAAAAATAGTTAAGAGATCTTGCGAATTAACCTTTAATTGTTGTTTCTATAATACAACCATAATTTACAGCTAACATATACTTTACAATAGAGGTAGACTTTTGTGTAAGTAAACAACAACTATGATGAAAAAAATAATTTGTATTGTTATTATAGCATTCAGCCAATTATTAAGTGCACAAAATAAGGCCACTTTAAAGGGTTTATTGACAGATAAAGAAGCAAATAATGAATCTTTACCTTTTGCCAATGTTTTTATATTAGGAACGAATATTGGAACAACCACAGATTTTGATGGGAACTATTCTTTTAAGATTCCTGCTGGGACACATATTGTTTCTTTTAGTTTTTTAGGGTATAAAACAGTAGAAAAAACAATTACAATTGCAGTATCAGAAACACTAGTTCTTAATCAAATAATGTCTGCTGAAGAAGGCGTTGCTTTAGATGAAATTATTGTAAAGTCTTCTTTGGGTAAAGAATCTGTAAACGCACTTTTGTTAGCGCAAAAGAAAGCGACTGTAATAATAGAAAGTATTGGAGCGCAAAGGTTAGCAAAAACTGGAATTTCCAATGCAGCAAATGCGACTACTAAAATTTCTGGAGTTACTAAAAGTGAGGGCTCAGGTAGTATATATATAAGGGGTCTGGGAGATCGTTACCTGTCCACTACTATGAATGGTTTGCCAATTCCTTCAGATGACGTAGAAAATAAAAACATCAATTTAAATTTATTTTCTACCAATATTATAAAGAACATTGGTATTCGTAAAACATACAGCACAAATGGCTATGCAGATCAAGGTTCTGGTAACGTAGATGTAAACTCTAAAGAATACTCTAAAAAAGGATACTCTATTTCTTTTTCAGGCGGAACAAATACAAATGTTGCAGGTCTTTCAGATAACTTTAGAACAACAATTACCAATACAGATGTTGCTTTAGGTTTTCATCAAAAACAATTTGCATTACAAGATTTAATTACAAGACAAGGTTGGGATACTGAGACATTATCTGCACCCATAAATTTTAATGCTTCTTTTTCTGTAGCGAAGAAATTTGAAGTATTTGGTAAAGGTGTAACTGTATTTTTCACAGGTTCTCATGCCAAAACTTTCGATTATCAAAAAGGATTATTTAGAGCTTACAGGTCCAATGTTCTAGATAGAGAGTTTACAGATGTAGAGCAATATGCTACAAATTCTAATACTACTGGGTATGTAAATGTTGGTATAAAGTTAAATAACACCAACAAAATTAAATACAATACACTTTTTGTAAATACAGGCGTAGATAACTTATATGAGCAAGGTAGAAACGGTTTAGGATATGTTTTTGATCAAGATCCTCAAGAAATAGGTGCCTTTGTAAGAGATCAAAATTTTAGACAAACTACCTTATTTATCAATCAACTTTTAGGAGAACATAAGTGGAGCGAAAACAATACTTTAAATTGGGCTGGAGGGTATAATTTTGTCTTGGCAGAGGAGCCTAATAGAATTAGAAATGAAGTAAATATTTTAGAAGTTACTGTTTCACCAGAGATACAATATGCACACGTAGGTGATTTTCAACAAAGAAAGTCTAGCCAGAAAATTCAGGATAAAGAATACAACGCTTTAATTGATAATAAATGGGCTTTTGGATTGAAGGATGAAGATGATAGCAAGCCCTACGCTTTAAACTATGGATTAAATTACAGACAAAAAGAAAGAACGTTTAAATCTTTATTTGTGGGTGTTAGAGCAAAAGATTTTATAGCACCTTCTGTAGACGAATTATCAACAACGTTTAACAATCCTAATTTTAATAATGGTTTAACTTTAAGGCTTAGGGAAGCAGATAGATACCAAGCAGAATTAGACATTGTTGCTGGTTTTGTGAATTTTGATTTTCAATTAGAGAATAAATTATCAGGTAATTTAGGAGTGCGTTTTGAGAGAGATGAAATAAATGTAATTTGGGATGTTGCTAATTTTGTAGGCAGAGTTGGAGTTCTAAACAGAACTTATGAAAGTGTATACCCAAGTATAAATTTAAAATACGAATTAGGAGAAAATAAATACATACGTTTTGCTTCTAGTATTACACAAACACTACCGGAGTTTAAAGAGTTATCTCCTTTTGAATATGTTTCTCCAACCGGGCGTGTAACGAAAGGAAATCCTGATTTGGAGAAATCAGAAATTTATAATTTCGATTTAAAATATGAAGCATTTCCAAAAAGAGGGCAACTTTTTTCTGCTGCTGCTTTTTATAAACAAATTAATAGTCCAATTAATTTATCACAAACAAGAGGTTCTTCTGGTTATTTTATATACTCAAATATAGGAGAAAAGGCAAATGTGTATGGTTTAGAATTTGAAGTAAAAACAGATTTATTAAAAAATGATGAAGATCAAGGTATCTTAAATATTACCGGTAACGTAACTAAAATGTGGTTAGAGCAAGATTTGTTAAAAGAATTTCAATATAAAGACATCACAACTTCTAGTTTACAAGGCGCGTCAGATTTTATAGCAAATGGTACTTTGAGTTATAGTAATAAAAAGGAAAACGAATTTATTGCAACGTTAACTGGTAACTATTCATCAGATAAGATTTTTGCATTAGGTTCTCCAGAAGATTTTGCAAACAGTGCTGCTTTATATAACGATGAAATTATAGAAAAAGGATTTGTAGCCTTAGATTTTGTTGTTAGCAAAGCCTTAACAGATAGTCTATTGATCAAGTTCATAGGTAGAAATATATTAAATCCAGAGATTAAACAAACTCAGAAAGTTAAAAGTTTGATTACTAGTATAGAAACTAATGAAACAGTACTTTCTTATAAGAAAGGTAGCCAATTAACAGTAAGTATCAAATATACATTCTAGGTAATTAACCATTACTTAACAAAAGAACTTGTTTTATCAAAAACCTAACATACTATTAATATTTAGTTAAACAGAGATAGAGAATAAGACAATAACTTTGTATAAAATAATAATTATACTAAACTAAAATGAAAAAATCAGTTTTTAAAATTTTAAACATCGTAACATTTTGTTTTGTTACTTTAACATTTATTAATTGCGGTAGCGAAGAGCCGGATATTATAATGGAATCAACAGATTCTGTAGTAATTGAAAGTTTAAAATCTGGAATCATGAACGGTAATCTTGATGAAGATTTTACGTTAGATTCAAATCAGACATACAATTTAAGTGGTTCTTTTATCGTAGAATCTGGAGCAACATTAACAATTCCTGCGGGGACAATAATTATGGCTCTTAATGGAGGTACAAGTGTTTATATAGCAGTTTTAAAAGGAGCTAAAATAAATGTATTAGGTACAGAAGCTAGCCCTGTATTTATGACGTCTGCTTCTGAGAATCCTGGAGATTGGGGTGGTTTAACAATTTGTGGAGACGCAACAACAACTTCAGGTATAAATGCAGAAGCAGAGGTTGGTGGTTTTATTTACGGTGGTACAAATGATGCAGATAATTCTGGCGCTATCAACTACTTAATAATTAAAGGAACAGGTGCGCAAATTAATGCAGACTCTCAATACAACGGTATTTCTTTATACGGTGTTGGTGCTGGAACTTCAATTAGCAATGTTGCCGTAATTAATGGTTCTGATGATGGTGTTGAGTTTTTTGGTGGTACGGTTTCTGTAACAAACTTGTTTTTAGAGAATAATGAAGATGATGCTGTTGATTGGACAGAGGGTTGGAGTGGAACTTTAACAAACGCATATATTACGCACACGGTTTCTGGTTTTTCAACTGTTTTTGAAGGGGATAAAGATAACGGAAACCCTAAATTTAATAATATTACTGCAGTTTCTACTGTTGGGGGTACAGCCTTACAATTTAAGAAACAATCAGGAGCTACAATAACAGGTTTGTCTTTAACCGGCTACGATACTTCAATTGATATGAAAGATGGTGGAGATTTAGCAAACGTTCTTATAGAAGGAGCTATTGCAGATCCTTCTTTAGCTTATACAAGTACAGCCCGTGTTACCGCAGTAAATTTTAATTGGGTAAATTCTAGTGTTTCTATTACAACTTTACCTTTACAAGGAACTATTGCTGGTAAAGTTACCTTAAATGCTTCTATAAAATACATCTTAAACTCGTCTTACATTGTAAAGGCTGGTGGTGAATTAATTATTCCCGCAGGAACAAATATTGAGGCTAAATCCGATGGGTCAGCAGTTTATATTGCAGTTTTAAAAGGTGGTAAAATTGATATTCAAGGAACAGAAAATAATCCAGTTATAATGTCTTCTACGAATGCTAATCCTGGAGATTGGGGCGGATTAACAGTTTGTGGAGATGCAACAACAACCGCAGGCATAAATGCCGAAGCAGAGGTTGGTGGTTTTATTTATGGTGGTTCAAATGATGCAGATAATTCTGGTTCAATTAAATATCTAGTGATTAAAGGAACAGGTGCTCAAATTAATGCAGATTCGCAATACAACGGGATCTCTTTATATGCTGTAGGTGCAGGAACTACCATAGAAAATGTTTCTATAGTTAACGGTGCAGATGACGGTTTAGAGTTTTTTGGAGGAACAGTTTCTGTAACAAATGTATATTTAGAGAATAACGAGGATGACTCTGTAGACTGGACAGAAGGTTGGAATGGAACCTTAACAAATACCTATATTTCTCATACAGATGCTGGTTTCTCTACAGCTTTTGAAGGAGACAAAGATAACAATAACCCTAAATTTATAAATTTAACAGCTATTTCTACAGTAGGAGGTACAGGTTTGCAGTTTAAAAAGACTTCTGGTGCAACAATAACTAATATTTGGTTAGAAGGGTACGAGAAAAATATAGATATGAAAGATGGAGGCGATTTAGCAAATGTTATAATAGATGGCGTTGCAGCTTCTATAAATGCAGATTATAAAACAGGAACTAAAGTAGATATTAGCACTTGGACTTGGAGAAATACAGGTTTATAGGGCACCTTATTATGGATTGGGAGAAAGAAGAAAACAGGTTTAAAACCCTGTTTTTTTTGCTTTTATAAATTTAATTATTACTTATTTTTATCTAGACAGCAGGCCATTTTAAAGTCTACTTTGCATTCCATTTTAGTGGTTTTTTGCTCTTGTTTTCTTTACACATATCAAAACATTCATGTGGTTATTTATAACCAGTAAGTTTTATGATGCTTTCTGAGGCTTTGTATAAATTTCCACCAGCAATCCCATCTATAAAGGTAATTAACTCTTTCTTAGAAGTTGTATTTCCATTAAACTCTATCGTTGCAATACTGTCTGTAAAAACAACTTTTGCAGCTATTACACCCTCTTTTTTAGATAATTTAGATTGAATTATTTTTGCACAACCAATTTCGCAAGTCATTCCAGAGATTGTTAACGCAATACGCTCTTTTTTCACTTCTTTATTTTCTTTGCATCCTGTTATCATAAAACAAGCGATTGCTATTGCAAAAAATATTTTTTTAGTGTTCATGTATTTTTTAATTTTTACAAATTTATATATAATGGGGCTGATATCTAATTTTTTGTCGGATTTTTGACAAAAAATTAACTAAAACATGAATAATCAACAACAAAAGTGGCTGTATTTTAGTTTACTTTCTTTGGTTTGGGGAAGTTCATTTATATTAATGAAGAAAGCATTGTTAGGTGTTACTCCTATTCAACTAGGCGCTTTAAGAATGATTTTTACTGCAGTTTTTTTACTTTCTGTTGCTACTCCGTCTTTAAAAAAAATAGAAAAGAAACATTATAAATATATTTTTTACACTGCTATTGCAGGTACATTTATTCCTGGATTTTTATTTGCATTTGCAATTACAAACATAGATAGCGCTGTAGTTGCTATTTTAAACTCTTTAACCCCTTTTTTTACTTTAATTCTGGGTGCAATGACGTTTGGATTTGCTTTTAATAGAACTCAATTTTACGGAATTCTAATTGGGTTGATAGGAACGCTAATTCTAATATTAAAAGGTGCAGACTTAAATCCAAATCAGAATTACTGGTATGCTCTGTTAATAATTATAGCGTCCTTTGGATATGCACTCAATGCAAATATGATTAAGAAATATTTAAACGATTTAAACGCACTTTCTATTGTAACTGGTAATTTTTTAATATTACTTATTCCTGCAATTATTGTTTTAACTTTTACAGATTTCTTTAGAACGTTTGATTTAAAAAATGAGATATTAATGAGATCTTTAGGGTATTTAGCAATTTTATCAATTGTAGGAACTGGTATTGCAAAAACTATTTATAATAAATTAGTTCAGGTTTCAGATCCTGTTTTTTCGTCTTCTGTAACCTATATAATTCCTTTGGTTGCTATTTTTTGGGGGGTTTTAGATGGCGAAAAATTAAGTACACTTCAAATATTTGGGGGAGTTGTTATTCTTTTAGGTCTTTATTTGGTAAATAAAAAAAAGTAGTTTTTTTACAAGTAAAAGGCAATACTATAATTTATAAATACGTGTGCTTTCTGCTAAAACTAATATTAAAAAAAAGAGTCAAAACGCACTGTTTTGACTCTTGATTTATTTTCTTTACGTGCTGTGTTGTTTATTTAAAATCTGCATCAGAAACACCTTCGTTTACTTTAATTTCTTGTACTACGAAATCTAAATTCATTGGGCCAGATTTAATTCCAATTGAATGTGGAAACTTTACACCGTTTACTTCTTTGTAATCAGCATATACAGTAGGTACTTTTATCTTTTTGCCATCTGGTCCTGTTGCTGTTTTTACTTCTTTTACTTTTAAACCAGAAGTCATATCATAATAAATTTCGCTATCCTTATATTTTAAAACAATAGCATTTTCACCTTCTAAAGGCTCAATTCTTAACAACTCTCCAGAAGCATATGTTAAATCTTTAAAAATACCGCTTTCAGTTTTTGCTTTCGCAATTTCTTCTGCAGTCATTTCTTTCTTTTGACCTCTTGAAGAAGAGTACCCTGTAGTTCCGTTAAAAACAGTTTTTTGCATGGTGTTGCCCATTACAGAAATTTCTTGTGAAACTTTATTAGGTGCGGCAGCTTTCATTGTCATTACCAAAGGTGTTCCTTGAATTGTTGCATTTGCAACAGTCATGGTTGTTTTAACAGCCATCACTTTATCTTTACCACCAATAGCATCGATGTATTTATCAACTACATTTTCTGCAGTCATTCCTTCAGGAATTGGTAATGTCATTGCTGGCTTCTCTGTTGGATTTCCATCTACATCAAAATAATTGATTATATAATCCGTTTTCTCTAGATTGTCAAGCACATCAATTCCTTTTCCAGTAATAATGATTCTTGCTTTATCGCCAGTAAAATAGTTGATTGCAGCATTTTGAACTTCTTCCAATGTTACTGATTTTATCTTTTGAATATAGCTTTCATAAAAGTTTACTGGTAAATTATAACGTTCAATATTTAAAGCGAAATTTGCCACTGTTCTTGGTTTTTGAACATCCATTACAAAATTACCAACATAAGACTCTTTGGCGTTTCTAAGCTCTTCTGCGCTCACCGTTTGATATCTAATTTTATTAATTTCTTTCTGTAATTCTACAACGGCACTATCTGTTACCATATTTCTAACGCTGGCGCTCGCTTTAAAAGTTCCAACATATCTACTTTGGCTTAGATTGGAATAAGAACCATATGTATAGCCTTTGTCTTCCCTTAGGTTCATAAACAAACGCGCGGTTCCGCCTCCACCAAGAATTTTGTTGGCTAATAAAGCGGCATAATAGTCTGTATCTCCTAAAGTTATATTTACTGTATTGATAATTGCAATTTCAGATTGTACTGCATTATCCATGTTTATAAAGTCAATTTCTGCGGTTGCTAAAGTTGGAACTTCAGGCATGGTATACTCAGGAATTTCTCCTGCTTTCCAATCTGCAAATAAACGGTTTACAAGTTTTTTGGTTTCCTTGACATCAATGTCTCCTTCAATTACTAAAATCGCATTATTCGGCTTTAGGTAGGTGTTGTAATTGCTTTTTACATCCGCTAGGGTAATTCTTTTCACACTCTCTTTTGATGTAAATTCACCATAAGGATGGCTTCTACCATACGTTAATACATTTTCTACACGCCTTGCTACACTAGTTACGCTTTTTTCGTTAGATTTTAATCCATCTAAAGTAAGCTGTACTTCTTTGTCAAACTCCTCTTGGGAGAAAGTTGCATTTTTAATTCCATCTGCCATAAGAGCCAGTATTTCAGGAAAATACTTTTCTAAAGAAGATGCAAAACCTCCAGCGCTATAAAAGTTTACACTCGCTCCTAAAAAATCCACCTTTTCATTGAATGCATCTTTCGTTATGCTCGGGGTTCCTCTGCCAAGCAAGCTCCCCATCATTCCGGAAACACCTGCGATTTCACCTTCAAAATAAGGTTTATTATCGATGGATAAGTTTGCAGAAACTCTTGGTAATTTATGGTTTTCTACCATAATTACTTTTAAGCCATTGGGCATATTAAATTTTACAGGGA
>Ga0307995_1000227_pt1 | contig 40916 bp, 39 predicted proteins | sample EllFjometagen262_FD_203132 | JGI IMG/M metagenome (GOLD analysis project Ga0307995, IMG submission 203132) | Marine microbial communities from Ellis Fjord, Antarctic Ocean - #262 | ecosystem: Environmental > Aquatic > Marine > Unclassified | place: Southern Ocean | collected 2014-11-02 | reverse complement strand
ATCGATACCCGTGAAACGCGGTCCGTGCTCATGGAAAACATCATTGATGATCTGATCTATTCGTTCGAAAGATTTGGTCTGAAGGTAGCGGGCCCTAAATTGGGACAGCTCCGCAGAAGATAGGAACTATAAACCACATTTTTCACAGAACGATCATGTATGGTGATTGCTGATGATCAACACACTTGGAATAATTGAAATGTTAGCAAATGGACTGATCATGCTGGTTGGGTTGCTCATGAAAGTCTCATCCCCATTCGATATTCCGGAGGGACACCAAATGCTGCAGGTTTGGGTGCCCTTGTGTCCGCCAGCAGTTCGAGCCCAACTGCACGATAAAATTCAACTGCCGGGTTATCAGACATCACGTCAAGCTGGAATTTCTTGTAGCCCTGCTCCTTTGCATTGTTGATCGCGTTATCGATGAGGTGGAAACCAATTCGCTTACCGCGATACTCAGGTTTCACTGCAAGTGCATGGATATAGTAGGTGTCGGCGTCAATAGCAGGGTTGAGCCAGCTAGCATGATCAGCTCGTTCCAGCAGGCCGTAAAAATCTTGTTTAGAAACATCTCCCCGTTCTATCAGGTTTTTCCAGAGTAGTGCCAGCGCGTGCTGGCGGGTTTTGTACTCGGTACCTCGCATGCCAATCTCAATGCCCATCAAAGCACCGTCTTCAATAGCGAGTGAAGTCGCATCTGCACCGAACAGGGTGCCATCCATGGGCCAGGAACCGAGTACAGCGTGATCGAATATCTCGCGGGTACCAAACTGGTACTCATAGCTTACCTGGCCGGTACTCCAGATGAGTTCAGGTATTTCGGCGGTATAAACTTCTCTGACGTCTGGGGTTGCTTCTATGATTTCCATATTGTTGTTACCGTTCTCTAGGATTCCATGATATTATGGGTCAATGACCAAAACTTGTCAATGACCAAATATGCCAAAAAAGAGAAACCCTGAAATGGTATCGCTGGCGCCAACCCCAAAGGGCAATTCAACCTGCGATCGAATCGTTGCGGCGGCGCGCAAGAAACTTGTCGAAAACGGGGTTGACGGGTTCTCCCTGCGGGAACTCGCGACCTCTCTGGATTTGAAGCTGAGCAATGTGCAGTACTACTTCAAGACCAGAGAAGCACTGCTCTTGCACGTATTTGAACGTGAGGCTGCAGCTGATGTGGCCGTGATCGAGGCAAAGCGCTCATCAGGCAGCGAACGGGAGGCCTTTCGAGCGATCGTAAGAGAGCTGGTCATTCGCTGGCGCGGAGACAGCGGTATCCTCATGTCTACGCTGGCTACAATATCCCTGCATCATAAGGAGTTTCGTAGCCTGTACCGCTCTGTCTACGAGGTCTTCTACAGGGCGCTGGAGGCATCTGTTCACGGCATGAATAACGAACTCGACGATGACGAGGTAAGACTACGGGTACGCCTGGTGACGGCCCTGGTTGATGGGTCACCGATGCAGACCCGTGTGGGTGATCTGCAGATATTTCTTGACCGGGTTCAGGACCAGGCTGAACAGATCGCGCTTTCGTAGCTCTACGTGCTTGTATCAACATCCGGGTTGGGTCGGTAACGCTGCAGCGGTTGCATTGACAGAAGTAACACTAAAAACTTCTTGCCCTGCACGAATAGCTTGGCCTCAGGTTGATAGCGCCTTGGTTTTTGACCGTTCTCAAGGTGGAACTATGCTTTTAGTTGGAGCTTCAGCGAAACAAAATAAATCGGGGAGTAACGCGAATACCTGCGCGTACAAAATGGCCACCGGTTCCGACTTGTTCATACTAAAAGGAACTCGTGCTGTTTGCCCGAAAACTTATGCATACTAAATTCGTCTCCTGAATATAAGTAATGCTAGGATGAAATATGATTGATTTACCCAATACTGCATTCAGAGCTGGGTAACAGCGGTCATTTCAATGAAAAACATGCCACGTACGGGGCGTCGTTCGCTGCACTTAAGCACTCGCCATCTGGCTGCATAAGGGAAGATTTGATTGTCTTGAGTATTGTTGATTTCTCTTCAGCCTTGATAACAGCCGGTGAACCTATATCTGCGGCAAATTTTGTCAGTGCAGCGATAGTCCCAAGGCCAAACATGCCATCGACTGTCGTCTCGTAGTAGCTTTCTTCTTGTAGTAAGCTTTGGATTTCTCGTATTAGCGCGCGTTCCGCTATTTCGAGATTACTAAATGTTTCAGCAATGTTGCTTTGTATTTCGATCATCTTCGTTTTTGTTAATTCGTGGCTCTGCGTTAATTTTCTAGACATGGTTTGCCATCGGCTTTCATCCAGGGCAAGCCCCAAGCCTTTATAGGTAAGAGATTGCATTTCTGTCGCTTGATTGGAATCTGCTCTATGCTGGTCATAAGATGTCAGCAAAGAATCAAGCATCTCTGAGCTGGCGCGTAAACCAACTATATCGCGAGGCTGTTTCTTAATACCTTCAATTTTTTGCTGTATTTCAGATGTTATTTCTTTGAACTCATCTTCAATTTTCTGGATACGTTGATTTTCGCTGGACTGAAAACTCTAGGTTAACTGTGCCACTAAGTTTGAGTCAATAATTGCCTTCCTGAGCTTTAGGGTCTAAAAATAGGGTCCCAGTTAGTATCATAGGCCCAAAGACAGGCTAACAAAGCGCACGCGAGAACAGCTTGCGTGCCTTTTCTAATTTTGTCCGCAGAATAAAACTCAGAGCGACAGACATTGTAAGTTGAACCTTTACTCTGTGTTTGCTTCTGACTGGCCCGAGAGGGGCATCCAAACACAGTTGAATTATTGACATCTTTAGTGGAGGTGAGTGGGCCGATAACCCGATTTTTACGATCTACATATGGCAGCTCAGCATCAAGGTTTCTAAGGGTCCCACCGATACGCCACGTCCCATTGGAGTTTTTTGTAACGCTATCAGGTATCTACGATACTAGGGGCTTGCCAAGCAGTAACGTTGCGGTTGTTAGTCGGAAGAAGAATCGTGGTAAGTATCGATTCGCGTAGACGGATTCCGTCATTGACGGAATTCAAATTAACCTAGATTAACTTATGTAGTAGTATCAATAAGTTACGTGGGTAGGGGCTTGAAGTACTGATAGATGTAAATAGTAGTCAATACGCCGGTGGAATAGGGGTTTGCAGAGTTTTAACTCTTCGAATCCCTCCCTCTCCGCCAATACTTTAATCATCGGCGAATTGTTCGTGATAATTCATGCGACGGAGGATTGATGTACGAATACGTAATGTTAAAGGGCGATACTGTTTTGATGATCCGCCATAAGGGTTGTTTTAAGGGTGCGGATACTGACAATGCCTATCTGGAAATAGCGGCAAGTATCGGAGCCGAGAAGATGCGTCGGGTAACCACCGTTATTCATAGCTATTATGATGTCGACTCGATGACCTTGAAAGATACCGATTACGCAGCAAAGGCGATCTTTTTCGCTAAAATGGCAAAAGCCCTCAATTTAACCGTCCCGCTGATTGACTACCTAACGCAGATTGAGATCTTCGAGATTGAACCAAGCCGAGCCGACATTGCATTAATATATCGAGACAGAATGCGAAGATTGAATAGCAGCCAGCATGCTTACATGCATACCGTTATTTTGCAGGACGACCTTAAAACCACGTTGACTCAGGCGGGTGTAACCGACAATGACATTGCGGACATCTGCTGGCGGTCCGCTGATGATGCCGAGACGCAGGCTGAGTAGGGGTCTTTAGTCTTAGAGCCGCTATTTTTCTTGCTTTAACAGCCGAGGTAATTTTGCTGGCTTGGCGACTCAACATTTCACTTATCTGCATGTCAATGGAGAAAGTCTTGGCGGCAGATTGTAATTTTTTTTTAATCAAAGCAGCGACGTCCTGTCAATCATATCAGCGGAATCGATTTGCAGGTGCGTCGCAAGACCTGCTGCCTATCCTAAGCGGTTAACAATCAGAGCGGATGACACAAGGTCTACTACGCGCTGAATAATCCGTTTAGCAGGGCTGCTCGCCGTTCTGTCTCATCAGAAACAAGGCAATAAAGTGAACGATCCGTGTATTTCAATCGTATATCGGTTATGACTGACTTAAATAACCTCAACCTCATCACGCGACTCGAGCTGCTCGACACTTTAAAAGTATTGCCCAGTGGTAGCTTGCCTGGGCGTCAGATTGCCGCGCTGCTAAACGGCGTTCCAACCGAAACGGCGAGCCGATCTGAAAACGATATCTTTGATATACAATTTGACCGTGGAACGCTTGAAGCGATCGCCTATTCATTAGAGCAATACGCATATGAGTTAGCAGAGCCCTATGTTGTTTCGGTTGAAGAGGGCACAAATGAAACATCAGATGATCGCTCTTTTCAGTATTGGCAAGTGCTCTCCGAGCGCTGGAGTTATCTGGAATTGATGCGTTAGGTAAGGACAACTCGAAACATTGCATTAACGCAGGTTCACACCCCAAAAAGTGCACACTCTCCTCGCATCTAGCAGGCTGACCGTGACGTCTACTTTTTTTGGCGCAAGGGATGTCGTCGGTAAGAGCACCGGCGTTGTAAAATAAGCGCTCGCCTCGATGGTCTTGATTTCAAACTTAGCCCCCCCCTGCCAAAAAAAACCGCAACGTCGAATGCGTTTTGCAGTCACCACTTCTGGCGTTCAACGCCTCCCGCAGCTTCGATCGATTTTCGAGCAACACCCTTTAAATTTCGTAAAGCAATTGGTGAAGGTGGTCGCCGATATGCTCGATAGACCCAAATAATCGTGGTCTGATCTGTTTCTAAATCTGAGGACATAAAATCTCTTTATTGGCGTTTAGTCATGAGGAGGAAAAATGCTGTCTTACAAAGTGTTTTATGACGTAAACGATATCAGTTTGGTCAAGAGTCAAAATGTCGCGTCATTCGACAACTCAGCCTTTGTCATCTACGTGTCATTGATCTGGCGCGGGAACTAGGTGAGAAGGAAAAAACGCCACATTTGCAAAGACGACTTTGAATAATTTGGTAACTGCAGGGTCTGCAGCTGCTGATTAACAGGGAATCAGACATTCAAAATGTGCACGCTATAGGCGAAATAGAAACGCCGCCGCATAGTTTACGCCGAATGTGATAATAACCTCTTTAGGGGATTCTCAGGGGCGGGCGTACGCATAAGCTACGTTGTGAGCAGACCCAATGTCCCAATTTTGCGGATACACAGACTTAGTACGCATAGCAGAACTGTTAGCCAATGACTCAATCACCGAGAGCACTGATCAATTCCGCCGTTTTAGCAGTAGCGATACTCGCTTTTTTCATTATTAGTGTCGTTCTCTATCCTCCTTACACAGGTTTTATGTTGGATTATGACGAAGCTTCCGAGTCGATGCGGGTAGTGAAAATTGACAGTTGGGTTGAACAACAAGGCCTGCAGATGGGTGATGTTATTCAAAGCGTCACAAACGCGAATGGCATGAGGGTGGTTATAGAGCGCAAGCATATTCTCAAATCGTCAGAAAATGCTAGGTTGTACTACAAAGATCGCAATGAGCGGCTCAATGAGGTCGATCTGATGCATGAACTCTTCAGTAATAGCCCTTTGGCAATCACAATAAACAATGGCGAGGTTGTATATTTAACACTCGATCAGCAGCGACCCATATCAAGTTTGTCGATTTCCTTTTGGGTCGTGTTTCTATGCGCGCTTACTGCGCCACTTGTCTCATCTTTGGCATGGGCCTGGCAACCTAAGAAAGCGGAAACATCTCTGCTTCTTCTCAGTGGCATCGGTTTTTTCTTAATTTGCCTTTCTTCCTCAATGTCTGTTTATAAAATTGACATGTTTTATCAGCCATTGTTTGCGCACTGGTTAAACAGAGTAGCACTTGATATTGGTCAATTGTCATTCGTTTTGTTTGGCACCTCCGTGTTACTTTTCTATCCTAATAAATTCAAATTTTCCTCGCGTGCTTTGAAGTATTTGCTGATTGGTTTTTGTGTGTATCCGATATTTGCATACTTTAAAAGCTGGTCGTTTAGTGACTTGGACTCTGGACAATATCCACGCTTCACCGATGCTGAAGCATATAGTCCAATGCTGCTTATGTTCGTTCTAACAATAACGCTATGTTGGAAGCAGTACTTGGCGAGCAAGGCCCACCCAGTGCAACGCGCTCAGACTCTATGGATGATATTGGCCTGGACCTTAGGGCCCAGTATATTTGTTCTATTTTACCTGTTGCCTCGATGGCTAGGTGACGGTCCTATTCTGCAAGGCTCAGAATTTTTGCTTCCTACAATACTCACTGTTTATTTGATGGTTTTCCTGGGAATCGCACGGCTAAATCTATTTCAACTAGAGCATTATATTGGGCAGGCCTATCAATGGGTATTGGTCAGTGTTTTTTTCCTAGGATTGGACATTACTCTAATTTCATTTGTGAACTTATCGCCACAGGCCTCGAGTGGAATAATATTGATTGCAGCCATCTGGGGTTACATTCCCATTCGGTATTGGGTTCACCAACGACTTAGTATTGGGCAGCAGAGCCGCAGCCAAGCATTAACAAGCGAAGCCGTCGTACTGATGGTGAAGAATTCACTCGACTCTAAAACGCTTGCCAATGAATCTTGGCGCCAAGTCGTTGCGACGATGTTTCGACCCGTTGAGTTAACACCTATCAACGGTGTAAAAGAATCTAATGTAGCGATGCGGGGGCAACAACTTATTGTTGCGGGCAATAACTATTCTGCGGCACTGAGATTAAACTTTGCAGAAGCAGGCTCCCGCCTCTTTTCGAAGAAAGACATAGAGCTTGCCAATACGCTGAATCTGCTCTTTGAAAGGCTCTACGATGTACGTGATTCATTTCTTGAGGGCCAAACGCAAGAACGCAACAGGATTCGACGCGATCTTCATGATCAAATCGGGCATAAACTTTTGTCGCTGGTCTATGCGGCTGGAGACGAGAAATCGAGAATTCTCGCACAGGAAACAATGGCTCAACTCAGTGAGTTGATACAAGCAATGAAGCAAGAACCCATACGGCTTGATGATCTCGCGACACGGATGCAGGCCGTTTGCGTCGATGTATGCACAAACGCCAAGCTCAAACTCGATTGGCACAATGAACTCCCCGTTGAATCCTCTGAACTAATTTCTTCTGATCAGTTTCTGAATATCTTGAACATTCTGCGGGAGTTGTTGAGCAATACAATTAAACACGCCCAAGCAAGCTGTGTGCGAGTCAGTCTCGAGCACATAGAGAACGTCATGATCGTAGGCTATTCAGATGATGGCAGTGGGTTTGATCAGCAAACTGTCAAGCCCGGCAATGGACTATTTAATCTCCAGTCTCGAGCCGCCGAGTTGAAAGCAAAAATGGAATGGCACACGTCTGAGGGTACTTCTTTGAAATTGACTATTCCTTTAGGCCCAGGAGATCAAAATCATGGATGAACAAGAAATCACCGAAATTAAGTCAGTGCTAATTGTTGAAGATCATAATGACGCGGCTCAAACTCTCAAAAGTGTCGCAAGCAGGGCGTTCGATGATCCAAGCATCGATATAGCGCATACTTTTGCAGAAGGTTTAGAGTTATTAAGAACAAAAACCTATTCTATCGCTCTTTTAGATTTAGGTTTGCCAGACGGTAATGGTCTCGATCTACTTCATTACGCAGCGAAAAACCGACGTAGTACACTCATTGTGGTCACGACAATCTTCGATGACGAAGAGCATCTGTTCGATGCTCTTAGATCGGGTGCAAATGGTTACTTGCTGAAAGGACACTCCATAATTGAGTTAGAAAACTATCTTAAAGAAGCGGTTGCGGGGCGCCCGGCTCTTTCACCACGAATCGCTCAATCGATGTTAGGTTATTTTCGTACGACACAGTCGGGCGATAGTCATCAAAAAGATGAAACATTTGTTGAGCAGCTCACTGGCCAAGAGAAAGAAATTCTCTCGCTGATTGCGAAGGGCTGTGGCGTAATAGAAGTTGGCAACGTGTTAGAAATTTCACCTAACACTGTTTCTCAGCATGTTAAAAACCTCTACAGCAAACTCAATATGCACAACCGCGCCGAGGCTACCGCTGCGGCGGTTCAGCTCAATATATTCAATCCGTCTTAAAACGAGTAAGCAAACCCATGCCAATAAGACATTTGTTTATGATGAGAATTTGCCTCGCTTTTTTATTGGTTTTCACTTTTATGAATACAAGCTTCGCGACGGATGACGTGTTTAAAAAATGCGGGGCAAAACTGAATGATGCTTTTCGACTTATTTGTTATGACGAAGCTGCTGAGGCCGCAAAATTCGCCGAGTCACTAAGCCTTACTTTAGATTCAGACGCGGTTAAGTCAGACGCTAGTTCTTCAGCAACGAATGGAGAAGGCTCTAGCGAAAAGAAAAAAAGTGATATATGGTTTTTATCAGAGTTGACTTCCGACGACCCTAATTTTTTCGGTTACTCGACGGTTGCAGGCAGTAATAATCAAGATGGTGCAGATCATATCGAGTTTGATATTTCACTGAAGTATCCTATTTGGGAATGGGGGAATACCTCCAGACTCTACTTCATCTATAACGGCTCATATGATTTTCAAGCGTTTTCAGGCAAAGATATCTACGATTCTAGCCCTGTAATTTCTACGTCGCAGAATCCTGGCATTGCGTTTGAGTGGGATGCAGATGAAAGTGAACATATTGAGAAATATCGAATTGGCGTATTCCATCACTCAAATGGGCAGACGCTAAATGAGTCTCATGTCGAGTTTGAATCAAATGGTGCCAATAAGACGCTAGGCAATGCCTCTCAGGCGGCCGCCGAGTTTAAGGGAATTGCCGATCGCTGGGGTGAGGCAGCGGCTCTAGAGCGGGTGAGTCGATCATCTTGGTACACACAGTTTAGATATCAGCGTACCAGTAAGCCCGGAGGCATCATCGACAATGACTGGTGGCAATATCAATTAGAAATACGGCCCTGGTATTTCAAGAATGATGATGCGATTTTTTGGGCACCGATACCAAAAAATCAGCCCCAGATCGAAAATTACGATGGATTACGTGCCGTTGGTGATCGTATGTTCTCGCTTGATGAGATCCCAATATTGCGGCTGAGTGAAACATGGCGAAATCAAACGGCAAAAGTGCGTCTTCGCATGTTGGGTAGAGTGGAGCTGCAAACGGGCTTGTGGTCCCCGTTCGAAAATGTTGGTGGACAAGTATCCTAAGGACTTAATGTTAATAATTTCATATTAACTGCCTATTATTACAGTGGTTACGCAAAAGATATTTCGGCTTACCATAAGCGTACTAAACATTTTGGTTTTGGATTCGAACTGAGATAAGACTATCGACCCTTGCGCCGTCAGGTTTTCTTGGATCCTGTTTAGCATTTTGAACGTTCGCTATTTTTGGAGGATGTTTAGCGATGATATGACTGATGCCATTTTTGCGGTTGTTGTGATAAATGTTACTATTTTAAAAAATGTCAAAGATGACATCAGGAAAGTCCTGACTTGGAGGTCGACGAGATGTTCGAATCGTTTTTGTAGACTGTATTTTCCGCAGATCGGTTGGGAAGGATGATGGTTAATGCGCATTCGACTTTCGGATGACGTAAGGTGTAAATAGAGATATTGGGCGCAGTAAAATGGCACGTTTTTTCGAAGCTTTTCAAAAAATACTTAAAACAAATACCAGTAAATTGACATTAATCGTCGCTGTTTTGGTGACAATGTCATCATGTGCTGTTACTCAACATGTCGATACGACTGATATGAAATGTCCTAGTACACCTAAGTGTGTTTCCAGTGAAGAGTCCAACACGTCTCAAGTTATAGAGCGATTTTCGTTTAATGACGAGCCAAAACAGGCGATGGTCCGACTTAAAGCGGCATTACTCAGTGAAAGTCGCGTGACGATCATCCATGAACAACCAAACATGCTTTCAGCCGAGGTGCGTAGTTCAGTTTTCGGCTTCGTGGACGATGTAAGATTTGTCCTCTTGCCGGAGCAGGGCGTCATTCAAGTGCGCTCTTCTGCACGAATGGGTTACTCAGACCTAGGTGTGAATCGCCGACGGATAGAAAGAGTTCGTAAAGTATTCAATGAAGGTGATCTCTAAAGCAATTTTAGATCCCAGTAAATTTAAAGCTCGCACTGGTTTCGGGCATACTCAGGGGCGCATTAATCTACTAATGTTGTGACTCGCTTATCTGATTGCAAATAGGCAATTTGCCTGCGAACCCTATTCGACACCCGAAAATTTTACGAATTTAGACTGGTTAGCGCCAGATCAACATTGTCCGCTGAGTTTGCGAAATTTGCTTGCGTCATAACTGAGAATAGAAAAGCGCAGAGTCTAATTTTTCAGACCTGTGTGATCTCTGGAGCTTGACCTTCATGCGTTTCGTTTTTTATGTTATCTCGTTGGGTTTCTCCAAGCTAAAATGATAGTGTTCGCCTTTTTGATAAGCGACTCGAGTTGCAGTCATCCTTGCTTCCCCTACTGGTAGAAAAGACTTATGAAGTATTTTAAATCCCTTCTGCCCTTTATTGCCGGCTGGGTATTGTTACTGTTCACTGACACCTTTGCGGCTATCGGCTTATACAATGGTCTGCTGCAATTAGTCCTGTTTAGCCTCGTCGTTTGCATTCCTATCTGGCTCACTGGCCGCATGTCGTATGTGGATATTGGTTGGCCGTTGGGGCTTACAATCATTGGCGGCTTGACCTGGCTGCTAAGTGATGGAGAGCCTTTGCGAGCCGCGATGGTGAGTGTCGTGTACATGTTTGTTGGCGGTCGCATGGGCTTAGGTGCGTTGAAGTTGTGGTCGATGGGACGACTAAAGAAGGAATTTCCTCGTTATGAATATCAAAAAAAGCGATGGCTTGCAGCCGGTAAAACGAACACACCATTGGCCATGCAAGTCGACGCCCTCTGGCAGGGCCTGGCCAATGCGTCTTTTTTGGCGATGCCCGCCTTTGTTATTGCCGCAAACCCAAGTGAACATATCCACTTACTGGAGATTATTGGGCTATTGGTTTGTGTCGGTGCGTTCGCCATGGAGTCGATCGCCGATATGCAAAAGCTAAACTTCCTACGAACCATGAAAAAAGCCGGTGAAAGAAATAGGGTCTGCAATGTAGGGTTATGGAGATACAGTCGACACCCCAACTACTTCGGTGAATGGATGGTGTGGAACGGATTGATTATTGCGGCTATACCGTCGTGGCTGGCGCTTTATGAAGTAGAGTCTTTAGGTATTTGGTTATTGCTGGGAGCGGGTCTATTGTTTGCTTCTTGGAAGATGTACAGCACCCTGGTCTACGATACCGGTGCAGAACCATCGGAATATTACTCTTCGCAGAAGCGCCCTGAATATAAAACCTATCAGCATACGACGAACATGTTTTTCCCTGGCCCTAACAAAAAATAGTGAGGTAGGAGAAAAATGTCGAAGTAACGAACCACCTAAAAGGGTTTGTTCACTGCAATATAAATTCGATACTTAATCTCCAATCATCGCCTCGCAATCGACCCCTACCGTTTTTGGAACGACGCAGAGGCTGTCTGCTTAGGGGCATGGTTCAAGGTAGATAGCTCTGGCAGGAAGTATAGATGCAAATTATGATGGTTCTAACTTACCTAAAGCCAAAACCTCACCGGAGCCAATAATGCCTGTTTTAGTGTTGCTCATTATAAGCCTATTCATTGGGCCCTATGCCCAGGCAACAACGCTTTTATCTATTGTTGATGAACTCAGTCTACGTGCGCTTGAATCTACGTTTGATGCGATGAAAGTGGAGTCTTTGCTCGATGGTTCAGGCAAACAGCTGACAATGAGTGAACGACGTTCGGCTGCTGTGCTTGTGTCTGCTGGGATTCTTCGGCCGTCAGATGTGGATGACGAATCCAGCGTTATAACTGCGTTCGAGCGATTCAAGCTGGCGAGCATTGCTAAAAATGATCACCTCATGGGTCCTTTCGGCGACGCAGTTACCTTGTCTAGACTCGACAAAATCGGTGACCATCAAGAGCTTCTAAAGGAAAAGAGTTTTATCAATTCACTTCATGAACTTTTAAGTAAGGGGGTGATTACCGGATACGATCTTCGAAAAGCGAATATTAGTGCTGGATTCGACCCGCGCAGAACACTTACCTACTCTCACTCAAGCGTCGTGCATCTTAAGCAGCTTAACGCACTATTGAAGAGTGAAAATATTAATGGACTCTTGTACGCCGCTCCCAAAATTTCTGCTTTCCTTTTTCGAGATGAATGGGGTGTACCGGGTGACAATGTAGCAACCTTGAAAGATGGCACTCGCGTGGTAAATGGTCGGGAATGGGTCGTATTTTTTGAATTTGATACTGCGGCTGCAAAGCACGATTTCCACCAAGTCGTCACTCGCTATGCAAAAAAAGATGACGAAAACGAACAGGGTTTGATTGCGGATTCCTGGTGGCAACCTTTCTATTACAGCGAAACAAACATCGAGGGATTTGAACACATCAATCTCATACTGCTGCGTTCAGATACGACCGAGGCTACGCTAACGGTTCTTCGGGACAAAGTTGAATCTGTTACAGCCGCGTTGTCCGATCAGAGCTTAGATATGACGATAGAGGATGTTTGGGTAAACAAACCTTTCTATCGGTTTCTGCAGGGTGGTTACAAATAGATAGCAATGAATGAGGGCAACTTTAGTACATTCTCGTCAACACATCGTTCTTAATGCCCGCGTCTAACTCTGCAGTCAGAGCTTCATCTAGGTCGAGGTGTCCTGTCATTAATTCTGCGAGACTCGGCACGCCATCTCGGCGCGCATAGTCCGACTGCCATAACTTTGACCTGCGAAACGCCTTCGAACAATGCCCCAGTGCTTCACCAACCGTGATCAGCACGCCGAGTTCGGGCGATTTTCCATTGACGGAACTCAGCGATAACAGCTCAGGATCCGTGGTCATTACACCTGTTCCATTGACTCGCACTGTTTCCAACGTGCCGGGTATCATGAACATCAAGGACAATTGTGGTTGTTGAATGATATTGATCGCGCTATCGAGTCGTTTGTTGCCGGGCCGTTCCGGTAAAAATAGTGTTTTTTCATTCAGTACTTTGACGAAGCCGGGAGGATCGCCTCTTGGACTTAGGTCACAGGCACCATCAATCCCGTAAGTAGCAAGGCATACGAAGGGTGAACGCTCAATGTAGCGACGAATGGGCGCGGTTATGATGGGCGTTGTTTTTGCAACGACGAGCTCATGCACCGGGTTGCCTATCAAATCACGCAGCGCTTTCTCTGTTTTGATTTCATGTGTCATAACAAACTCTCCTTGATGAGACTCTGTTATCAGTATAGCTGTAACATGAAGTCAAATTCACATTGTTTCAATATAGAAGCCTAGTGATCGCGGAGAGTCATTTCTCGCCTCGACCGAGGCACCCAAACAGGCAGATTAAGGGGGGGGGGGTTGGATGACGACCTAAAATCGCCTTTAATACCCCCTGCGGTCTCATTCTTCTGCACGTTGGTGAAAAGATCGCTGGGGCCTTAATGAACCGGCTATCTTGTCCCCCGACGGATAGTTTTGAGATGTGCTTCGAAACGTGCTTTATTATCTTTATCCTGATTTCTAAAGGAGACGGCCTGTTGAAAAAGCATAGCACCGGTGCGCTAAGTTCCGAACAGCGCGCCTTACAAGATGCGCGCTATCGCAACCAATCCGACAAGCAGGTATACGACTATCTTTTTATTGGTACCGGAAACGCCGCGCTGACCTGTGCGTCCTTATTGGCGAATGCGGGTTATAAGGTTTGTATGTTGGAAGCCCATGACGTGCCGGGTGGTTATGCCCATACGTTCTCAATGCACGGCTATGAATTTTGTGCCCAAGTTCACTACATCTGGGATTGTGGTGAAGGCGGCAAGATTAATGAGTTTTTGAAACAAATCGGTTTGCAGGACGACATCACATTTGAGCTATTCGATGAGGATGGCTATGACCATATGATCATGCCTGACAGTACGCGCGTCAAAATTCCATATGGTTGGGAAGGTTTGCAGCGAAATATTGAAGCAGCTTATCCACAAACCACAGGACTTGATGGGTTCTTCAAAGTCGTCAAAGCGATTCGTAAGGAAATGGCCAATTTGCCGAAACAAGTTCACTGGTGGGACTACATCGTCAAAGCCCCTTTTTTCCCGACACTGATGAAATATCGTAATGCAACGGTGCAGGATTTGTTTGATGACTGTCGTGTTTCAATCGAGGAGCGAACCATTCTAACAGCTCAAGCGGGCGATCATTTGTTGCCTCCTAACGAGTTATCAGTGCTTTATTTTATTGGTCTGCTAGGTGGCTATGGTTCCGGTGCTTATTACCCAACACGACACTTTAAGTACTACATGCGGCGCCTCGTTTCCTTTGTTGAGGAGCATGATGGTGCTGTGTATTTCGAGGAAGAGGTTGTCAATATTTGTGCTGGAGATGGCGCGGTGACCGACCTAATAACGCGATCCGGTAAAACCTTCACGGCGAAAAATTACATCTGCAATATGGATCCGCAGGCCGCCGCGGGGCTGATTGGTTGGGAGCATTTCTCAAAGCGTGATCGCCGGCTGCTTGAGTACGATTATTCCGATACTGGCGTGATGGTCTATCTAGGTCTAAAGCCGAGTTACCAACCAGAAAAATATGGCTTTGGTAATCACAACACTTGGCATTGTTTTGATTGGGACATGAATACCATGTGGGAGTCTGGTCGACAGCTAGACGTAGAAAAGGCCTGGCTTTTTATCTCAACGCCAACAACTCATAGTTCAGATGAAACCAGTACGCCGCCGGGTGGTCATATTATGGAGATCGGCACATTCACGCCCTATGCGCCTTTCAAAGCCGCACTCGATAGAAGTCATCACGATTACATGACATTGAAAATGGACTTTGCTGAACGAATGATCGATCTGGTGGTAGAGCATCACGTGCCGGATTTGCGAGATCATATTGAAGTCAAGGTCGTAGGCTCGCCCACAACCAATGAAGACTTTTGTCTGGCGCCGTTAGGTAATGCTTATGGTTCAGCGATGCGGCCTGAAAATACCACCACGCGGTTGGATGATCGTACACCGTTCAAAAACCTTTACTGGTGTAACGCATCCTCTGGCTCGCCTGGGATCTACGGCACTGTATTGACGGGTATGAATCTATTTGAGCGTCTTGAAATTAGTGCCGATTAGCCCGAAGAGTTCTCTATTGTTGGTGCGTAGTGGGCGCAATACGCCAATACATTCAGGCTGAATTCAGGACACCCATTAACTTATTAACCGATCTGCAGTATCTAGATCATTTGCTTGCGTGCCAGTTTCTGCGTCGTGAGTACAACCTTTGACCTGGTTAATAGAAGTGTATGATAGTTAGCATACGTAGAATTTAAAATTTAACGGTTGGTTGTGTATGAAATTAGAAGCAGATTATTTGGTGATCGGCGCGGGCGCGATGGGCATGGCATTTGTTGACACGTTGCTGACAGAAACCGACGCAACAGTCGTCATGGTTGATAAGCACGACAAACCTGGTGGTCATTGGAACGATGCCTACCCCTTTGTTCATTTGCATCAACCCTCATCTTTCTACGGGGTTAATTCTGCGAAATTGGGTGACGATGCCATAGACGAAACCGGTTTGAACAAAGGCTTACATGAACTTGCCTCTGGCGCAGAGGTTTGCGCCTATTTTGACCAAGTGATGCAAAGACGTTTTCTGTCGTCTGGCCGTGTTAGTTACTTCCCAATGTGTGAATATCTTGGCGATCAGTCTTTTAAATCGATGGTGACAGGTGAGGTCAAGCAGGTGACTGCGCGTAAGGTTGTGGACGCAACCTACATGAACGTCTCTGTGCCCTCTGTAAAACCACCAGAGTATCAAGTACAAAGTGATGTGGCATGTATCCCACTCAATGATTTGCCTAAGCTGCGACAACCACATTCGCAGTATGTTGTTATAGGTGCAGGTAAAACGGGTATGGATGCCTGTCTTTGGCTGTTGTCGCACCAGGTTTCCGCTGACGACATTATGTGGGTGATGCCTCGGGACTCGTGGATACTTGATCGAGCAAATATTCAACCTGGACGAAGTGGCGCGACAATCGGCGTAGAGGGGTTGGCCGGACAAATGCGAGCGATAGCCGAGTCGGAATCTATCGACGATATGTTCGCTAAGGTTCAACAAAATGGCCAGTTACTACGAATTGCTGATGAAGTAAAACCGTCGATGTATCGCTGTGCGACGGTAACCGACCTTGAGCTACAACAGCTAAAGAAAATTAAAAATGTCATTCGCAAAGGTCGAGTAAAACGGGTGAGCAGGGGACAACTGGAGTTGACGCAAGGCGCAGTGACGCTAAGCGAGGATGCTTTATACATAGACTGTACCGCCGATGCACTTGCGCGAAGACCCGTAGTACCCGTGTTCGATGGCAATCAAATTACGCTGCAAACCGTTCGATTTTGTCAGCAAGTTTTTAGTGCTGCAGTCATCGCGCATATCGAAGCAAGCTATGATTCTGAGGATGAACGAAACCGATTGTGTACTGTCGTGCCTCACCCCAATACGGCGAGTGACTGGATGAGGGTAACGCTTGCTCATGCAATGAATCAATTAACCTGGTCTGCCGATGCCTCGCTGTTGCAATGGTTAGGTGATGCAAGACTCGATGCGTTTACTCAACCGGCGAACTCTACGGACAAACCAACCGAGGCGATGCAGGCTGCGATCGCTAACATTAACGAACACGGTCCTACGGCACTGCGAAAGTTACAAGAGTATATTGAGCTGGCGAGTCAGTCGGAGTTGCATACTTCAGCCTGAGCACACAATATTCTCGGCCGCTTCTTTACAATATCAGCTGTGTACAATCTTGGTTGTTATTAGTCCGCATGTTTATGCTAACGATAGGCTTCAAGAGAAATGACATGAGGGCGGCCGTCGTCAGTTGATTTTCACCAAATTGTATAAACCTAGCTGGGTTCTCGGTATTTCGGCGGTAAAGGGGGTGCCAACCGGTAATAGCTGTTATAACAGGTCAACTTACGCGTTTGGTATTAGCTAAACGTCCTTAGTTTAAAGATTTTTTGAGGAGAGATCGGTGAAGCCGCTAGGAAATATAAACATCATTGATTCATTGGATGCGATGCAACAAATTAATGGCGTTGCAAATGTGTCTACGCAAGCCAAGGTGTTAGCTTGTTTGGAAAAGCATTCAATTAACTTCATCGAGCGTTCGCCGTTTATGGTTTTAGCTACTCATCATGAGGGGGCAGATGTTTCACCTCGAGGCGATGAGCCGGGCTTTGTGAAAGTCCTTGATGCCAATACTCTGCTGATCCCAGAACGGCCTGGAAATCGTTTAGCTGATTCGCTCAGCAATATCATTCAGTCCGGTGCCGTCGGTATGCTGTTTATGATTCCAGGTATGGATGACACACTGCGTATCAATGGGGTTGGTTATGTCACCGACCATGAACCGTATCTCGATATGATGCAACACAAGGGTAAGCCTCCGAAACTTGCCATTGTTATTGATATCAAAGAAGTGTTCCTGCACTGCCCAAAAGCGTTTATTCGATCGAAATTATGGGATCCACAAAGTCAGATCGATCGTTCTACCCTGCCGACACTCGGCAAAATGATCCTCGATCAAGTCAAAGGTGGGGAGGTCGCGGTAGCTGAAGTCGATGCGGTTGACGCGATGCTTGACCAGGATAATAAGGAAAACCTCTATCATAGTTGATGAGCTAGCGACTGGTTGTTCCTCTTCACTGAATTTGTGAATGACCAAATGCTGCGTTGCTGTAATGATTAAACACTTGAATAGGTTGTTAATATGAATAGTAACGAAGAGACACCTTCCCCTGAAGAATCGAATCCCGAACAAGTTGAACTGACGACATCGTATCGTTACTACGCGCTCGGCATCCTAACGCTTGTTTACGTCTTCAACTTCATCGACAGACAGATATTGGTAATCCTTCAGGAATCCATAAAGGTGGAGCTCGACTTAAGCGATACGCAACTTGGGTTGCTGTCGGGTATCAGTTTCGCCATTTTTTATGTGACCTGCGGCATCCCCATTGCTCGATGGGCCGATAAAGGTAACCGTCGCAACATCGTAGCTTTGGCGATTGGTACATGGAGTTTTATGACCGCCTTATCCGGTGCGGTGCAAAATTTTACACATTTGCTGCTGGCGCGTATTGGTGTCGGTGTGGGCGAGGCAGGTGGCAGCCCTCCGGCACATTCTATGATTTCAGATATGTTTCCAGAGCGACAGAGGGCAACTGCTCTGTCGGTCTATTCAATGGGTATTAACTTTGGTGTCTTGATTGGATTTGTCATCGGTGGGTATGTAAATGATTGGCTAGGCTGGCGGTGGGTGTTCCTGGTAGTGGGTGCGCCAGGTATTCTTATGGCATTAGTCGTTCGATTCACATTGATTGAGCCACCGCGAGGATACTCGGACAATGTAACAAAAAATGTAGAGGCGCCGCCGTTCCTTGACGTTTTTAAACTGCTTTGGTCAAGAAAATCTTTTCGTCATATGTCGGTGGCTGCGGGTTTACATGCCTTTGTTGGTTATGGTGTCGGGCAATGGATCGGTTCCTTTTTTATTCGCTCATATGAGCTGGGCTCAACCGGTGAGATAGGTTTTTGGCTTGGTATAATTTCAGGCACGGCGGGCGCCACGGGTACTTTTTTGGGCGGCTACTTAGCGGATCGGTATGGTCAGAAGGATAAACGTTGGTATGTTTGGATTCCGGCAATCGCGACAATTGCGGCGGTGCCTTTTTCGTTAGCTGTTTATCTGCTCAATAACTACTCACTAGCATTGATGATCTACGTGGTGCCTGTATTCTTAGGGGCGATGTATCTTGGGCCAACATTGGCGATGACACATGGTATCGTCAGTTTGAGGATGCGTGCATTGGCTTCGTCGATACTGTTTTTTGTACTTAATCTTATTGGGCTCGGCTTAGGACCTCTATTCACAGGTATGTTAAGTGACGCTTTGAGCGATACCTATGGCACTGATGCGCTTCGTTATGCGCTTGTCTCTGTCGTATTTGTTTATTTCTGGTGTGGCTATCACTATCTTATGGCCGCGAAAAACATCCGTGAGGATTTAGAAAATGCGCCCCGTTAACTGTCGGTCAGCTTAGGGACGTATTGTCCGAATATGGCTTCGTGTAGTTTTTCATCTCGGTTTAAGATGGCCTGTAGGCCTTCTTCATGTGAGGCGACGAGTGCTTGGACAGTGTCGTAGCGTGCGATTTCTTTACCTGACTTGATCACAACAACCCCTGCCGGGTCTTTGACGTAGAAAACACCGGTTTTGCGGTTATCCGGCGCTTTAGTGTTAGATTTTTCAGACATGCTGCTGCTTTTATGAAATGTACCGTGCTAAATGCATTGGTCCGACACAACGTAGTCTATTTAAGAATCACAGTAAGACCAAACATTTTCTTTTACCGTTAGAGCTGTGATACTTTTATTTTGCCGGTTTCGATTTTGATTAATACGAGGAAAATATGAACGATATTGTCGATAGCAGCGTGCAGGACAAGCGAATCCGAACAGAATTTGTTGATGCCAACAACCTCACATTTGAAGTTGATAAATGTGGCTCCGGCGACAAGCTCGCGATTTGTCTGCATGGTTTCCCTGAGCATAGTTTTTCCTGGCGTTATCAATTGCCGATGCTGGCGGAACTTGGTTACGAAGCATGGGCACCAAATCTGCGAGGTTACGGTAAGACTTCTCGACCGCTTCTCATTGAAAATTACACAATGGATCATCTGCTTGCGGACGTTGCAGGTTTGATTGATGCAGCTGGCAAGTCCGAAGTCGTTTTGATAGCTCACGACTGGGGCGCTGTGATCGCGTGGCAATTTGCTATCAAAAAAATTCGGCCACTTCACAAACTTATTATTTGCAATGTACCTCACCCGATTCCAATGATGAAATCGATGAAGAACGGTTTGGGACAACTGAAGAAATCCTGGTACATCTTTTTCTTTCAAATACCGCGATTGCCCGAGTGGTTGTTAGGTAGAAATCAGGCCAAGGGTATTAGTCAGGCGTTTCGCAATAGTGCTGTCAACAAAGACATGTTTCCAGATGAAGTTGTTGAGGTATACCGCAAGAATGCAAATCAGCCCGGCGCCTTAACGGCAATGATTAACTATTATCGAGGCTTGTTCAAAGGTCGTAAGAATGCCTCTATTGAAGACATTGCGATTATCGACACACCAACATTAATGGTGTGGGGTGAAGATGATGTCGCGCTGAGTAAGGACACGACTTATGGTACGCAGGATTATGTGACGGATTTCCGTATTCGCTATTTGCCGCGCGTGTCTCATTGGGTTCAGCAGGAAGCGCCGGAGGCTGTCAATGCTATGATGAGTGCGTTCCTCACGGACAAGCCAATCCCTGAAGCGCATTGGGTTATGCAGCTAACCGAACCTACTGAGTAAAGTCTGCAAATAGACCGTCGACTGTTCCGTCGCCAATGCGTTGTGCCAGCCATAAGTTTACATAGCCCTGCCATTGCGTATCTTGAGGCAGCATATAACCTTTTTCCGAATAGGTCAGCGTCTTTTCTGGCATTGCTGGGCATAGCGCTGGGTTTAAGTTTGACTGCAGCGTTACCTCAATATCATCTGTGATCATGACGTCGGCGGTGTTGTTGGCAATTTCATCGAATATTTTAGTGTTATCGTCAAATATTTGTACGGACGCATGGGTAATTTTGGTTTTGACAAAGTTGAAGTTGGTACCCCCTGGATTAACGATGACACGTACACCGCCACGATTGATATCTGCCAACGTCTGATATTTTTCGGCATCGCTGCAACGAATAATCGGCGTCTTGCCGCCAACATGGTAGGGAATGGAGAAGAAACTGGTTCGTTGCCTGTTTAGGTTGCGAGAGATGCCGCTCATGCCAATGTCGAATTTCCCATCTGCTAAGTCCTGCATCAAGGTTGGCCAACTTGTCTGTACCAAAATAAGTTCTGCGTCGAGTGATGCAGCGAGATCTTTTGCTAACTCGATATCGATACCCGTAAATTGGTTTGATTGTGTGTTGTCGGACGACTCAGGGTGCAAGAAAGAGAAAGGTTTATAGTCGCCTGTTGTGCCAACTCTGAGTTTTCGAGATGCAAGTACTTGGCGCATTTTACTTTGGTAGGTTTCAATATTGTTAGCCGCGTCGACAAGCCGCTTTTGAGTCTGCAAGGAAAGTCCTTCGACGCTTAGAGGCCGACTTAACGTCGATTTCTGACCTAACGCTTTTGTAATTTCATTGCCGAGTCTGATGAGTTCGGGTCTTATGTCATCGACTAGATTCGGTGCCGAGGCGGGTGCTAATTTTGGTTCGAGCGACCAAAGGGCGAACCAATAACGCTGAATTTCTTTCGCCGCACTAATCTGTTCTTTGAAAAAATTGCCATAAGAGCGCGTCTCTAGTTGGTAGCTTAAGCCGACATTCACAGCATTGTCGATGACAACTTTTTCCCTTTCAAGATCTTCGATTGCACGGTTGTTGATCCACTTATAAGCAGCGACATCCTTCATCTGACTGAGTCGAGCTGTCACCAATTCATCGAGGCTTTGCGCCTGTGCGATTGACGTGGTCAGCAGTAGCAAAACAGCCACACAGCATGTTTTGGCTAGCTTCAGTGGGTCGGCCATCAAAGTGTTTAATTTAGTCATCATTGTCGCGGGTTGGTTTTGGTAGATTGGCAAGCATAACATTGCTCGTGGTCTGACCTCCAAAACAGTTGTCGCTCGACTTTCCTCCGTAGCAGCTCAGAGCTGCATTAGAAGATCAGCTATGGTAGTTTCTGACCCTTTTAATATTAAGGAAGCCATATGTCTGCGCCAGTACTCTACGAACAAGAAGGTCACGTTGTTACATTAACCTTGAATCGTCATGAAACGCGAAATGCGATCTCCGAAGATGAGATGGTTGATGCCATTGTGGCCGCATGCGACAAGATTAATAAAGATCACTCTGTTCGAGCGGTCATCATCACAGGTGCCGGTAGCGCGTTTTCGTCAGGTGGAAATGTGAAAGACATGCGAGACAAGAAGGGCATGTTTGGTGGTACGCCGAATGAGATTCGAGATGGCTACCGCAATGGCATTCAGCGCATACCCTTGGCCATCAATAACCTTGAAGTGCCCATCATTGCTGCAGTAAACGGCGCGGCGATTGGTGCAGGTTGTGACCTCACGATGATGTGTGACATGCGAATAGCTTCGGAAAAAGCCCTTTTCGCAGAAAGTTTTGTCAAGGTTGGTTTGATTCCTGGCGACGGCGGAGCTTGGTTTTTACCCCGGGTGATCGGTTTGTCCAGAGCAAACGAAATGGCCTTTACCGGGGAACCCGTCACCGCTGAAACCGCATTGGCGTGGGGCATGGTGTCTCAGGTCGTCGAGCCCGACAAGTTACTGGACGCTGCTAATAAACTAGCCCTTAGGATTGCCGCAAACCCGCCCAGTGCTTTGCGCATGACGAAACGACTGATCAAGGAGGGGGAACACGCAAAGTTGGATTCGCTTCTAGAAATGTCGGCATCTCTCCAAGCTCTGGCGCATCAAACAAAGGATCATGCCGAAGCTGTCGATGCAATCATTGAAAAGCGAACGCCTAATTTCACGGGCGAGTAATTAGGGATTCTCGAGTAGATCATATTTCTTTAAATAGCCGCGGAGTTGGTGATAAGTCACGCCAAGCGCCTCCGCGGTTTTCTTCTGATTAAATTGATGGTTTGCTAAGGCGTTTTTGATCAATCCTACTTCGTAATCCTGCACCGACTGACGAAAATCAATCGGAAACTCAGTCGCTCCGGGTATTGGTGGTAGCAGGGTCGATATCGCTTCCTGGTTGTCCTCAGTCATACTGACCTGAATTTTGTCGCCACCTGAGTTGGGTCTGAAGGGTGAGTCAAACGGGTCGAGTGAAATCAGATCGACCGGTGAATCAAGCTCCTGACTTCGATACACACTTCTCTCAACAACATTTTTTAGCTCTCGAATGTTCCCTGGCCAGTGATAGGTGCGCAGTACTTTGCGGGCCGCTTGAGAAAAGCCTGGGAAATACTCACGACCCAGATCAATTGCCATTGATACAGCAAAGTGTTCCGCAAGAATCAAAATGTCTTCTTTTCGCGCTCTGAGCGGTGGCAGGGTAATGACATCAAAGGCGAGTCTGTCGAGCAGGTCTTCTCGAAATAAGCCCTTGCGCGCCAAAGCCGGTAGATCCTCGTTCGTCGCTGCGACCAGTCTGACGTCGCACTGTAGGGTTTTGTTGCCGCCGACTCGTTCGTACTCGCCATATTCAATGATGCGAAGCAGCTTCTCTTGCACGAGTGCTGATGTGGTCGCCAGCTCATCTAAGAACAAGGTGCCCTTATCGGCTCTCTCGAATCGACCACGATGCAGTTTCGCGGCGCCCGTAAAGGCACCCGCCTCATGACCGAACAGTTCGGTCTCAAGTAGTGTTTCATTAATCGCGGCGCAGTTCATTTTGAGATATTCCTGATCCCATCGGCCTGATAAATAATGCAATCTCGCGGCGATGAGCTCTTTACCCGTGCCGCGTTCACCGACGATTAATACCGGTTTGTTGAGGGGAGCTGCTTGAGAGGCAAATTCAAGTACTTCAAGAAATGAGGGTGATTCACCAATCAATCTTTCTGCTTGTTGTCCTGAAGGCATACCGTTCCTGTCGGTTTGTATATGTGGGTCAGAATACTAATTGTTAGCCTAATTCGCTAATTTATGCGGTGAATAGCATGATATGAGTGTTGGCCTGAAATCAGCAATCTGAAAAAAGTGAATTATTACAAGAGCATAGAAGAGATTGTCGTGTTGGCACGGAAAGTGGATATTACAAACTAACATTTAATCATTGTTGTCAGCAGAACCAAGCAACAACAGCAACTCAGGTAACGGAAATTTTAAGTACCTGGAGCAATAGACTAAAGAGAGGCATTGAAAATGGGTATCTTTTCCAGATTCACCGACATCATTAACGCAAATATTAATTCGATTCTGGATAAAGCAGAAGACCCTGAAAAAATGGTCAGACTGATTATCCAGGAAATGGAAGAAACCTTGGTTGAGGTACGCACTCAATCTGCAAAGTTAATCGCAGACAAAAAGGAATTGGGGCGCCGTACTGAGAAGATGGTCAAGGAAGCCTCTGAGTGGGAGCGAAAAGCTGAAACTGCTCTGTCGAAAGATCGAGAAGATCTGGCGCGAGCTGCTTTGAAAGAGAAGACAGCAGCCCAGGAAGAAGTCAGTGCGGTCGAGTCTGACCTCGAACTAATCGAGATTAATTTACAAAAGCTCTCCGGCGATATCGCTCAACTGCAAACGAAATTGGTTGATGCCAAGACAAGACAGAAAGCGCTAATTTTGCGCGGTAAGACTGCTAAATCACGCATGGGTGTGAAGCGTCAATTACACGATGTTGATGTTAATGAAGCAATGAACCGGTTCGAGCGCTACGAACGCAAGATTGATGTACTGGAAGGCGAGGTGGAAAGCTATGACCTAGGCCAGAAAAACCTCGCCGATGAAATCGCCGATCTAGAATCTGACGAGAAGGTTGATGAGGAACTGGCTCGTCTGAAGCAACGAATGGACAAGTCAGGCAGCAATAGCTAAAAAAACAGTCAAAGAAGCAATTAGCGAAAGAATCAACGAAACAAATAGTTAAGGATCTCGAAATGGAAGGATGGATAGTAGCGGTGTTTGTTCCGGTGGTTGTATTTCTCGTCGTAGTGGCGCCGATTTGGATCATCCTGCACTACAAGTCGCTGGCAAAAACGGCGGACGGTTTAAGTTCAGGTGAGCGAGTTGAGCTTGAAGAGATGATCGATGTGGCGGACAAGATGGCTGCTCGCATTGAAACTCTGGAGGCAATTTTGGATGTCGAAAGTCCAGATTGGCGTTCGGAACAAAGGCAAGCTTGAGTGAGCCGTTTTTTTACCGAACCGGCTCAGCTGAATCTGCTTAGTATAAGTAGCGCAGTTAAAGTAATGCTGCAAGACAAGCAGCAGGCGGGAAAAAGATTAGGGGAAGCACGTGAGTAGGTCTGATAAAGAACATAGAGAAGCCGAAGTCGCCGCCAGACGCGCACGGAGACTAGCAGATAGAGCCGAGCAAAGGGCTGAACGCAAGGGCGAACAAGCCAGACGCGCGGCAGAACGTGCAGACAAGTTGGCGGAAAGAGCTAAACGACAAAGCCCTCGTGATAGAGAAATAGATAGATCCATCGAAGACTACGTTGATGATGTTGCAGATAAGTGGTCGGCGAAGGCTGAGGATTGGATTGACCGTAACGCAAAAAAAATGTTCGATGAAGCATCTTTAGATGAAATGACAAATAATCAGTACGCGAATCCGCAGGGGTACTTTGATGATGACGTTTATGACGAAGAGCATAACGATATTGAAGAATCGAATTCGCGAAAACATAGGGGCTCAAGCGCTATGAATCGTGATCGTGGAGGTTCAAATGCGACAGCCAAAGAAGCTCATCGGCTTGCGGAAAAAGCCCGCCAAACTGCTGACGCAGCAGAGAGGCTAGCGCGAGCCTCGACGGCCGGAAATTTTAATGCTCGACAGAGTCGACGATCAAGAAGACGATCGAAAAGTCGCAGTGCCAGAATGTCTGGCGAAGGAACTTTCTCTGCCTGGAAAAGGAAGAGTTGGAAGCGACGTGGTTACGGCTTCTATTACGATGATAAAAACAAGAAAGTCTGTGGTGTCTGCGCAGGTACGGCGGAATATTTAGGTGTTGCAACCTGGCAGGTCCGACTGGGTGCAGTTCTCGGTTTGATTTTTGTGCCGTCCTTTATGGTACCAGCCTATTTCATTACCTATTTTCTCATGGACAAAAAGCCCTACTATCGAGAGGCGAACGATCGATACGAGGCTGAACATGACTTACATGAGGATGTGCCTTCTATGCGAAAGCGGAAATCTAGCCAGGCTAAAACAAACTCTGCGGCACCTTTGCCAGCGGGTTCTTTAAAAGTAGCGAAGAAAAAATTCATGGACATCGAATCTCGGCTGAGAAGCATGGAGTCCCATGTCACTTCATCAAGATTTGAATTGCAGAGAGAGATTAAGAAAATATCAGGAGAGGATTAATCATGCTCTACCTAAGAAAGCTGGAAAGTTTCAATAGCGTCCAATTTCGAGGGCCTGGCATCCTCACCATCGTTCAAGATGAAGAAGAGTCTCTTGAGATCAATGCACCTGGGTACATGCTCAATGAAATCCAATCGACAGTCGTTAAAGAGGAACTGCTTGTTGGCTATGTTGCCTCCAGCATTGTGTCGTTGAGTGCCCACAGGGAAAAAATTCAATATCGACTCAAGATAAGAAACCTTAAGCAACTCTTCGTTAAAGGCTCAGGTGATGTCGTCCTGCCTGATTTGGATAACGATCAGTTTTCGATTGTTGTCACTGGATCCGGTGTTACTAAAGTGGATCAGCTAACTGCAGATCGTTTAGATGTGAGCATTTCAGGGTCTGGACGTGTTGAAGTTGGCGGCGATGTTGAATCGCAAACAGTCAAATTGTCAGGTTCTGGCAGTTATTTTGCTGAAAAGCTGGTTAGCGATTTTGCAAACGTCATCTTGTCGGGTTCTGGCCAGGCTGAAATCACCACAAGCGACGAATTGTCGGCAGTGATTTCAGGTAGTGGTTTGATTAGTTATTCGGGGTACCCGGATGTTTATAAACAAATATCGGGTAGCGGCAGTTTGACGAGACGAAGAAGGGAAACCCTCTCAACAACTAATGGTAGGAGAGCATAGATATGAGTATGACTTTTTGGGTAGCGATATGTGTCATTGTTGTTGTGTCTGTCATTGCTGATTCAATCGTCAAGATTGTTAAAGCCAGCACTTCTGGCGGCGGTAAAGGTATGCAGGAACGGATGGCTAACATGGAAGAAGATATTGCGATTACCGAACAAGAACTCGACGACGCACGTAAGCGGATAGAAGTATTGGAAAAAATTGTCACTGATGACAAGAGCCAGTTGAGCAAGCAAATCGATGATTTAGCTAACGGCTAGTTTTTCAAAAGTCCGCCTTTTAACTGCCCTGATCAGGCTGAACCTCGAAGCAAAAGGCGATGCCTTTTTCTTCTTTGGTTTCACTGTACGAAGTGTTTGTGAAGTTGTGAATCAAAGGCTTCCAGAATTGGTAGGCGGTAAGGTTGCTGTTGAGTACCCTGAGTTCCCAGTTGCCGGGAAATCGCCTCCAGAGATTCTTTGCCGCCTTGGCGCCATAACGCAATCGACGATAACTTCGAACGATAAAGAACTCCGCCATCTCCCAATAAAACGTGTTGCTTGTCGGGTCAAGATTTTGACGTACGAGCGCAAAGCCTGCCAAATTGCCGTCCGATAAGAAAATGAACGGGTGCCTATCCGGCTCCTGCCAATAGAAGTCGAGGTAGGGGTAGGTGTAACGGCCCGATTTGTTCATCTCATCAGCTTCAAACTCAGCGAAATCGTAGAGATAGAACTGCATGAGTTGTTCGAGTGCAGGCTTGTCCGAGATGTCAGCTGCTTTGACTTCGAAACTCATTGTTAGGGTTTATCCGAGGGGAACAGGTCGGGAAAATTAGTGAATACGCCATCTACCCCCATCTTCTTTAGCACCAGCATCTCGTCACGAGTGTTTACAGTATATACAAAGACTTGGTAGCCCCGTTCGTGCGCCTGCGCCACGATCTCGGTATGGGCTATTTTTTGCGAAAGATTCACTGCATAGGCATTTAGATCAGCAGCGCGTTCAAACATATTAGCAATCTGCTTGTGAAACAGGGCGCCTCGTTTGATGTCTGGGCTCGAAGCTGCAAGCTCCTCATGATTAAAGGACGAGATCATAAACTCATCTTCGCGCCAACCTTTTGATATGAAATCCTTGAGAAGTGCGTTAACGGGTTCGGCAGTATGGGTGCCCTTGAGTTCAATGTTGATTTTACAGCGATGGGCAACCCGTTTGATGACTTCTGAGAGCAGCGGGATTTTCTCCCCATCGCCCGCGTCAAGCGAACGCAAGTATTCAACGGTTTGTGCTTCGACCAAACCGCTACCGTTGGTGGTGCGGTTCAATTTTTCGTCATGAATGACGAGCAATTCGCCTTCAACGACGTAGACATCGAGCTCAATCCACTGGCAACCCAATTTAATGGCTAGTTCGAAAGCTTTAAGCGTGTTTTCCGGTGCGTGGCCTGAAGCACCGCGATGTCCGATACAAATAAAATCGTCCTTCGGCATTGATAATCCTGTCCGTAATGTCTCATTTAGGCGAAAACCTTACGCTGAAAAGTGAACTCAAGTCCAATTACGAATACAATCACAAGCTCACAGTGCGAAAAATGTATACAATCCGTAAATGAGCTATCAGGTACTTGCTAGAAAATATCGACCAGCTAACTTCGAGGAGTTGGAGGGGCAGGAGCACGTGCTTCGAGCGTTGATTAATGCGCTCGATAATGATCGTCTGCATCATGCTTATTTGTTCACCGGTACACGAGGCGTTGGTAAAACGACCATCGCAAGGATACTTGCGAAGTGTTTAAGTTGTGAAAATGGTGTTTCATCCAAACCCTGCGGTGAATGTAGCGCTTGTAGAGAGATCGCAGAGGGTCGAAGTGTCGATTTGATCGAAGTGGATGCGGCATCCAGAACGCGAGTCGAAGATACGCGGGAGTTGTTGGACAATGTTCAATACATGCCAACGCGCAGCCGATTTAAAGTCTATCTGATTGACGAAGTTCATATGTTGTCTAATCACAGCTTCAATGCCCTGTTGAAGACCCTTGAGGAGCCACCTGAGCACGTCAAGTTTTTACTCGCGACAACAGACCCAAAGAAACTGCCGATTACTGTGCTGTCACGGTGTTTGCAGTTTAATCTAAAGAATCTATCACCTGAACGCATCGTTAATCACCTAAAGCAAATATTGGCGACAGAAAGCATCGAGTATGAGGAAAATGCGCTTTGGCAGCTTGGTCGCGCCGCCGACGGCAGCATGCGGGACGCACTAAGCTTGACGGACCAAGCGATCTCCTACGGCAACAATTCTGTCAGAGACGCAGATGTGGAGCAGATGCTCGGTTCAATTGACCAAAAAGAAGTGTTCGGTATTCTAAATGCCTTATTCGCTAAAAATGCCGCAGAACTGCTAGCGACTATCCAGCACCTTTCTGAGTTCTCGCCGGATTACGGTGCGCTGATGGGTGACATTCTTTCGATTCTGCATCGTGTCGCTGTTGCGCAGGAAGTGCCGACAAGTGTCGATAATAGCCATGGAGACGAAGCCGTGATTAGGGCTTTAGCCGAATCGGTCCATTGCGAAGATCTACAGCTATTTTATCAAATTGGGCTTATGGGGCAGAGGGATTTAGCGTTCGCGCCGGATGCACGAACCGGATTTGAAATGTCGATGCTCAGGATGCTCACCTTTACGCCGGAAGAGTTGCCGCAAATTTCCTCGGAAACGACAGCGTCTAGCGAAGACGCGAAAAAAAAAACCTTAAATAATAGTGAGTCTGCTCAGGGAACCTTAGCGAGTTTGCTTGCCAAGCCTGCTTTGCGCTCCGAGAGTGCGGATGCTGTTCCAGCATCAATTGAACAACCTACCGAACAACATATTGAACATAAATCTGAAAAACGCGTTGCAGCAGAAGGGCAACCTTCGAGTGCTGATAGCCCTGAGCTAAACACTGAGCTAAATAATAGCCCTGTGCCGACGCAGAGTTACGAGCAGAGCAGTCAGGCTGAAGGCAAGATTACGCAAGCGGAAGTCACTACGTCGATTGCTGATGCGCAAGAGCAAAAGCAAGACGGTCTGGACGCCAATGCAGGCTTAGACGTATCCCAGGTTCCAAAGTCCGAAAAGCATCAGTCTGCGCCGGACATCTCCAGTTTGGTTTCCGAACCGCAGGATCAGTCCCCATCTCTAGGTGCATCATCCCTGCCGATGTTGGAACCAGAGAATTGGGATCAGATCTTGCCACTGCTTGGGTTGACCGGCGTCACCTTGTCTCTTGCTTCAAATTGCATGGTAAAAACATTCACAAAGGATGCCTGTGAACTGGTGTTGAATGAGCACCATGCGACGATGTGGAACAACACGCATGAAACCCGAATTCAAACGGCGCTGGCGATTGTGTTTGCGCAGAAGATTCAGGTAACTGTTACTATTGGTGAAACAACGGTGGAAACGCCGGCTGAGAAGGACCTGCGATTGCATGAGGAGGCCCATGCAAGAGCCGTTGAAGTTATCGAGGCTGATGAAAATATAAAAAAGCTGATTGAGAATTTTGATGGTCATTTGGACCCAAGCTCAATTCAAGCGCGAGGATAGGTGGAGAGAACAATGTCGATCAAAGGAGGGCTTGGTGACTTGATGCAACAAGCTCAGGAAATGCAGTCAAAAATGCAGTCCATGCAGGATGAACTGGCCAATGAGGAAGTTCACGGTGAGTCTGGTGCCGGATTGGTTAAGATTACAATGACCGGTCGGCATGATGTTAAACGGGTGGAAATAGACCCGAGTTTAATGACCGAAGACAAAGAGGTTTTGGAAGACTTGATCGCGGCGGCACTTAACGATGCTGTTAGACGAGTTGAAAAAAATCAGAAAGATAAAATGTCAAACCTTACCGCTGGAATGCCTTTACCTCCGGGATTCAAGCTTCCTTTTTAACAGCATCTGAAAAATCGGATATTCAGTGACGCAATTATCTGCAATCGACCAACTGATAGACGCCCTGCGGTGTCTGCCTGGCGTGGGTCCAAAAACGGCACAACGTATGGTGCTGCATCTTCTTGAGCGAAATCGGGACGGTGCCAGGGTTTTGTCTGAAAAACTCGCCCATGCGATGGATGAAGTAAAACACTGCCAGATGTGTCGAACCTTTACTGAAATGCCCCGGTGTGGAATCTGTTCCTCAAACAGTCGCGACAACAGTTTATTGTGTGTCGTGGAAAACCCCGGCGACGTTATGGCGATCGAGCAGACAGGACATTATCGCGGCAAGTACTTCGTTTTGATGGGCATATTATCGCCAATCGACGGTATCGGTCCGAATGAAATAGGAATCGACGCGCTCGCTGAACGTTGCAAGGATGGCGTTGAGGAAGTCATCTTGGCTATTGCCTCATCCGTAGAAGGCGAAGCCACATCTCACTACATATCAGAATTGCTGAAGCGACATGGACTGCAGACCTCCAGGATCGCTCAAGGTATACCGCTGGGGGGAGAACTTGAGTATGTCGACGGTGGCACCCTGTCACACGCACTCAATGGACGCAAAGCTATATAAACCATGAACCCTGAATTTGAAATTGTTACCTCAGCCGAACGCTTAGAGGAAGTCGCGAGCCACTGTGAAAAACAACCTGTGCTCGCGATTGATACTGAGTTTGCCAGAACGAGCACCTACTATCCCATTGTTGGTCTGATTCAGATCTATGATGGAGAAAGTTGTTTTCTGATTGATCCTCTTGAAGTGACGGATTTGTCCTGCCTATCAACACTTTTGACGGACGACAGCATCGTAAAGGTTTTTCATGCCTGTTCTGAAGATATTGAGGTGTTTAAATATTGCATCGGGGTCGCACCGACGCCTGTTTTTGATACGCAGATTGCGGCGGCGATGTTGGGTGATGGTTTCTCGTTGAGTTATCAGAAATTGGTCGAGAAAAACCTCTCTATCGATGTGCCCAAGGAAGAGACACGCTCTGATTGGCTCCAAAGACCATTGACTGACAGTCAACTGCAATACGCCGCGCTGGATGTGATTTACCTGTTTGAGGTTTACCATAAACAAGCTGACAACCTTGCAAAAAAAGAGCGCTTAAGTTGGGTGCAGCAGGAATGTGAAAGTTTGCCGAAGGATATTGCGACCCAGATTGATCCGCATGAGTATTATCTGAAAGTTAAAAATATTGCTCGTCTTAATCGTGATCAACTGAGTCTATTACGTGAGCTATGCGCCTGGCGTGAGATAAAAGCGAGGTCGCTTAACGTACCGCGAAATCGTGTTGTGGACGAAAAAGGGTTGCTTCTGGTTGCTTTAAACGAGATCCAAGACACTTCTGGTCTGCAAAGTCTTGCTAATCTTCATCCAAGAGAAGTAAGAAAACATGGCGTAGAGATTTTGCAAATAGTACAGAATATGGACTCGGACAAGGCGAGTGAGTTACCCGAATCCATTCTCAAGCCTCGCGTATCAATCGATAATAAGCTACTGAAAAAGCTTAAAGCCGTTGTTGATACAGTGGCCGAATCGAACACTATCGCGCCTGAGATGCTGGCGAAACGTCGACATTTAGAGCAGTTATTGCGCTCAGTCAACAACAAAGGCCTATATCAGTTACCCAATCATCTCACTGGATGGCGTGAGGCGGTGGTTGGTAACGCGCTGTTAGATTGTCTGAAGTCTTCCTCCAGTCGATAACATACATCGTCTAAGGCGAGAGTCTCTCTCGGGCAATGCCCTCGAGGGTAAAAGGGAAAGAAAATGATAACCATTTGTGATGTGTATAAAAGCCTAAAACAGCCTGAAGCTTACCTCTATGTGGATCGGACTGACGGTCTAGCGAAGGTGCCCGACGATTTGCTTAAGAAATTTTCCAACCCAGAAGTGGCATTGTCATTTACCCTGAGCGAAGGCAAGAAATTCGCCAGAACAGATGCTGAGACAGTCATGAGTAACCTTGCAAATCAAGGTTATTATCTGCAAATGCCGCCGGTAATTGTTGGCGAATTAGGACGTAAATAATCATAATGACTTTCTGGAAAGAAAAAAGTTTACAAGAGATGAATCCCCAAGAGTGGGAGAGTCTTTGCGATGGTTGCGCGCGTTGTTGCCTCCACAAACTTGAAGATGAAGATACGGGTGAAGTCTTTTATACCTCGGTCGTCTGTCAGTATCTTGACGAGGATCGTTGTCAGTGTTCCGATTACGAGAATCGAAACAAAAATGTGCCTAACTGCGTGCATTTGTCAATTGACCGGATTGAAGAGTTTCATTGGCTACCGGGTACTTGTGCCTACCGCTTATTGTCCGAAGGAAAAGATCTGCCGAATTGGCACCCCTTGGTGTCGGGTCGCAAAGAATCGGTCATCGAGGCAGGCATGTCTGTGAAGGGGCGGGTCATCGATGAACGCTTCGTCCATCCTGATGGTTACGAGGAGCAAATTATAGTTTGGGTAGACCAAGGCGCTGACGCAGGACAAGAGCCAGGGCAATAAAATCAAGAACCTGTTTAGACCCCACCGGAGTTAGTGGTAAATGAGTTTCATTGACGACAATCAGTATATGTTCGCTTGGCTTACTTATTTTTGTGCCGCTGTAGGATGCTGCGTGTTTTGGTGGAAGGTAACGTCATTCGTCAAAAATGCCGGTTGGCGAGACCTGCTTCGAGGTTTTGCAGTCGTTGTATTGTTTACGCCTTGGTATGCCGGTGAGTCCTCTGAATTTTACGCACCGGCAATTGTTGTGCTGTTGATGGATTTACTACTAGAGGGCACAAAAAGCGGCATGAAAGGGGGGGTCGCACTGATATTTGCGCTCTTCTCGATGCTCCTGATCCTTACAATTAGGCAGATTCTCAGGAATCGATCCCGCCGCTAAACAAGCATCTTGCCAGTCAAGTCGGCTGCTATAACGTCGGTCCCCCAGCATCAAGGCCACTTTACGCGCCAATGCCTCTATTCGCCGCATGTACTGCTGCCATGTAGGCCCGTTTAATCCGCAAATTATTTATTAAGCCCAAAAACGATAAGTGGCCAATCTGACTGCCGGCCGGAACCTCGCTGCGCGAATCATTGTCTTGTCTATGAGGCTGTGGCCGAGATCGGACAAGCTTGGTCTTCATTTTGGCTTAAATGTGCGGCTGTCGTTCCTATTTAGACCTTATCGAGGGCTTGGGCTCATAACATCAAATTATGATGGTAATAACCAATATCTATGCGTCGCATATAGTCTTGATATGTAACCGCTGGCAAATTAAAGTGCTGGAAGTTATATTCTTTCGCCTCAATTCCTTGGTTGTTAATACATATGAAATTTTCCAGTACAAGTACATACATCGCTACAGAAGAACTGCAGATGGCAGTGAACGCCGCCGTCACGTTAGAACGGCCGCTACTTATTAAGGGTGAACCGGGTACAGGTAAAACCATGTTGGCGGAAGAGATTGCCGAATCTCTCGGCATGGAGCTCATCTCCTGGCACGTCAAATCAACAACGAAGGCCCAACAAGGTCTTTACGAATATGACGCTGTGTCACGTTTGAGAGATTCACAGCTTGGTGATGAAAGAGTTCATGATATTAAGAACTACATTGCTAAGGGTAAACTCTGGGAAGCCTTCGAAGCTGACAAGAAAGTTGTACTACTTATCGATGAAATCGATAAGGCTGATATTGAATTTCCAAACGACCTTCTGTTGGAATTAGACAAGATGAAGTTCGATTGTTACGAGACGGGCGAAACGATTGTCGCTCAGAATCGTCCGGTTATCATTATCACCAGTAACAATGAAAAAGAACTGCCTGATGCATTTTTGCGTCGTTGTTTCTTCCACTACATTCAGTTTCCAGACCGCGACACGATGCAAGAAATCGTTGATGTGCATTTTCCAGAGATTAAGCAAGATCTGGTTAAAGAAGCTATGGAGATTTTCTTCGATGTTCGAAAGGTGCCTGGCCTGAAGAAGAAGCCATCAACTTCTGAGCTGATCGACTGGTTGAAGCTGCTCATGGCTGATGATATTCCTGAAGAGATTCTAAAGAATCGCGATACATCTAAGGCAATTCCTCCTCTATACGGTGCGTTGGTTAAGAACGAACAGGATGTTCAGTTGCTTGAGCGACTAGCATTTATGAATCGTCGCCAGGGCGGCAGTGGAGCAAAGTGAGGTTAGATAGATGTTGATCAACTTTTTCCTGGCATTGAAGGATGCCAGGATACCCGTATCAATTACTGAGCTTCTACATTTACTCGAGGTGCTAAAAGCACGTTTGGTTTATGCGGATATTGACGAGTTCTACTACCTGAGTCGAATGGCTTTGGTAAAAGACGAGCGTCATTATGATAAGTTCGACCGTGCGTTTGGTGCCTACTTTAAAGGACTTGAAGACCTCTCGTCGATGATTGCCTCGATGATTCCCGATGAGTTCTTGCGACGTGAATTTGAAAAGTCACTCTCGCCAGAAGAGTTGGAAAAAATCAAATCCCTAGGCGGCCTCGAAAAGCTGATTGAAGAATTCAAACGTCAGGTTGAAGATGCTGCAAAAGGTGAAGGTAAAGAGAAAGATAAAGAAGGCAAGGGCGAGAACGGCAAAGGCGACGACGGCAAAGAACGTAAAGGCAAGAAGCGTCGTGGCAAACGAACTTGGGACAAGCGCGATTACAAATCCTACGATGACAATGTCGAACTAGGCACCCGTGGGATGAAAATTTCCCTGCGGCGCCTGAGAAAACTTGCGCGTACGGGTGCGGAAGACGAATTCGATATTAACAACACGATTGATAAAACCGCGAAAAATGGCGGTATGTTGGATATCGTCATGCGGCCTGAGCGCAAGAACACCGTGAAAGTGCTGTTGTTTCTTGATAATGGCGGCTCAATGGATGCTCACGTTAAGGTTTGTGAAGAATTGTTCTCAGCCGCGCGTTCTGAATTCAAACATTTGGAAACTTATTACTTTCATAACTTCATCTATGATGGTGTCTGGAAGGAACATAAGCGAAGGATGAATGAACGTCTTGAAACATTCGACTTGCTGCACAAATATGCGCATGATTACAAAGTTATCTTCGTTGGCGATGCAACCATGGCGCCGTACGAGATTACTCATGCCGGTGGCAGTGTTGAACATTGGAATGAAGAAGCAGGTGCGATTTGGATGCAACGAATGATTGATACATTCGATAAAGTCATCTGGATAAACCCCACGCCGCAAGACACGTGGGAATATTCGAACTCTGTGGCTATCACCAAGAAACTCGTTGATGAACAAATGTTTCCTTTAACGGTTCGTGGTATCGAAAATGGCATGAACTACTTGTCAAAGTAGACTCGCGTCAAATTTTGACAAGTTGTAAAGTGTTTGAGCGTTATTAATCTATATAGCGTGATGATCATCATAGAGACAAAGATCTAACAAAAACCCTGCTTAATTGCGGGGTTTTTTGTTACAGATCCCGCATTAACAGTCGCGTTGAGTCAGTATTTGCAGGCTTTTTGTGCTTGATTACTGTTATTATTCGGCGCTTTTGGCACCTAGATGTTTGTGCTTTTCAAAGAAACTAAACTCAATGGCCATTTCCAACCCTTCTTCCGTTTAGGTACCTGCTGTGAATCGACCCGACAATGAATTATCAGAAGCCATAGACGCTTGCATGATTCGGGATCGTTTTCGCATGCACAAATTGCTGGCAAGCAAAAACAGTCGCGAAAAGCTCGAAGAGCAAGTGACGCGTTCTGCCAAGCTAGTTTCAAAACGTCGCGCCGCTCTGCCAAAAGTGATTTATCCTCCGCAGTTGCCTGTCAGTCAGCGCGTTGATGAGATAAAGCGCGCAATTGATCAAAGTCAGGTTGTTATCATTGCCGGTGAGACGGGCTCGGGTAAGACAACTCAAATTCCAAAGATCTGCCTAGAGCTGGGCCGAGGTGTTGTCGGCAAGATCGGTCACACACAACCGAGGCGTGTCGCAGCCCGCACGGTTGCAACCCGAATCGCAGAAGAGCTATCGGTAAAGTTTGGTGAGCAGGTGGGATACCAGGTTCGATTTACCGATAAGACTACCGATACAACGCTAGTCAAAGTGATGACCGACGGTATTTTGCTAGCAGAGACGCAAAGAGATCGTTTCCTGCAACAGTACGATACCTTGATCATTGATGAGGCGCACGAACGAAGCTTGAATATCGATTTTCTGCTCGGCTATCTGAAGCGTATTTTGCCTCAGAGGCCCGATCTCAAAGTTATCATCACCTCTGCGACCATTGACGTTGAACGTTTCTCGAAACATTTCTCTAATGCGCCGGTAGTACAAGTCTCCGGCAGAACATTCCCTGTTGATGTGTTGTATCGACCAGCGGATGAAGCTTCGAAAACATCGGACGCTGATGAGCTCGTGAACCAAGCAATATTGGACGCACTCGCTGAGATTGAACAACTTGAGAGAGGTCATTCAAGTCCCGGAGATGTGCTGATATTTCTGGTAGGGGAACGAGAAATACGCGAGTTGGCGCAGTTGATTCGCAAGTCCAACTTGAAGCAGCTTGAAGTGCTGCCATTGTATTCAAGGTTAAGCGTGGCTGAACAAAATCGTGTGTTCCAAAGACACAGGGGGCGCCGTGTGGTGCTGGCGACGAACGTAGCGGAAACCTCATTGACCGTGCCGGGTATTCGCTATGTGATCGACCCGGGCTTGGCAAGAATCTCTCGATACAGTTTTCGCTCTAAGGTGCAGCAATTACCTATCGAGCGAATTTCCCAAGCCAGTGCCAATCAGCGTATGGGCCGATGCGGTCGAATCAGCGATGGTGTTTGTATTCGGCTGTATTCAGAAGAAGACTTTATTTCACGAGCTGAGTTCACCGCGCCAGAAATTCTGCGTACCAACCTCGCTGCCGTCATATTGCAAATGCTGATGCTTAAATTGGGCGATGTTGCAAAGTTTCCTTTTATCGAAAAGCCTGATCAAAGGCAGATAAACGACGGATATCATTTGTTGTTTGAGCTTCAGGCGGTGGATAAGCGAAAGCAAATTACTCGGCTCGGTCGAGATGTATCGCGCATACCGATTGATCTGCGTTTGGGAAGAATGCTGTTGGAAGCGAGCAAGAAAAATTGTTTGTCTGATGTTCTCACGATCGTCAGCGTGCTTGCGATTCAAGATCCGAGAGAGCGTCCTCATGAACGTCAACAGGCCGCGGACCAAAAACATCGACAGCATTGGGATGAGAAATCTGACTTTATTGCGTTTTTAAAGCTATGGGATCATTGCGAAAAAAGTAGGGTAGAACTGACAAACAAACAATTCCGCAGTTTTTGCCGAGAGAACTTTATTTCCTATGTACGCTATTTTGAATGGCGCGAGAATCATCGCCAACTCCGTTTGATGTGCCAGGAACTCAAACTGAACATGAACAAACAACAAGCACATTACGACGATATTCATGCTGCATTACTGGCGGGTCTGTTGGGCAACTTAGGGGAGAAAGGCAAAGAGAACGAATACCTAGGTGCACGTAATCGTCGCTTCTACGTCTTTCCAGGTTCAAGCCAGTTCAAGCGTAAACCAAGATGGATAATGGCGGGTGAACTCGTCGAGACAACACGTTTGTTTGGGCGTATGGTCGCGGAAATTGAGCCGGAGTGGGTTGAACCATTGGCGCAGCATCTCGTTAAACGCACTTACCATGAGCCGCACTTTGATCCCGATCGAGGTCAAGTCTTTGCCTTCGAGGAAGTCATGCTTTATGGCCTCGTCATCATAAAGCATCGCAGGGTCGATTTTGGCTCGGTAGACCCTCACAAGGCTCGGCAAATATTGATTCAGTCTGGCTTGGTCGAAGAACAATTGAGCTCCAAGGCCGGTTTTTATCGGCATAACTGCCAGCTGGTTGCGGAAGTGGAACAACTTGAATCTAAGTCACGCAAGCGCGACATTCTTGTCGATACCCACACACTGTATCGCTTTTATGACGAGAAAATACCTCTCGACATTGTTAGCGGCTTTGATCTGGATGCATGGCGAAAGCAAATAGAAGTGAAGCAGCCGAAGTTTCTGTTTATGCAAAAGGATCTCCTGATGCGATCGGATGCTGAGCTGTCCGAGGCGATGTATCCAAATACCATTGAGATCGCCGAAGCTAAATTGAAACTAGACTATCAGTTTGATCCACAGCACGAGCACGACGGTGTTAGCGTCAATATCCCGATGGCGATTCTAAGGCAGGTTGATCGATCTAGACTCGACTGGGTTATTCCGGGTCTGTTGGAAGAGAAATGTTTGGCAATGATTAAATCCTTACCAAAGGCGTTAAGAAAGAATTTTGTACCAGCGCCAGATTTCGCGAAAGCCTTAGCGGGTCAGATCGAATACGACGGTCGCTCTCTTGCGGAAGTCATGTCAGAAAAATTGTTTCGCCAATCAGGTGTGAAGTTGCAGCCGTCTGACTTTCAGGAAGACGGCATTGATCATCATCTTCGAATGAACATTAAAGTACTAAACGATCAGGGTGATATCGTCGATACGGGAAGAGACCTTGGTGCGCTTGTTCAAAAATATAATCAACGGGTCGAACAGCAGTTTAAGCAAAGGGATCAGCATTCCCTTGAGCGCGTCGGCGTGACCCAATGGGATTTCGAGGCCTTGCCTGAGGAAATTCTGCTTAAACAATCTGGAATTGATGTCAGGGGTTATCCTGCTCTTGTGGACAAAGGCGATTCAGTCGCCATTGAGATAATCGACAATAAGGTAAGTGCGACCGAACTATATGAAAAAGGCTTGCAGCGATTACTGACCTTGCAGCTTTCGGATCAAGCTAAATATGTGAAAAAGAATATACCGGGCTTCAAGCGCTTTGTTTTGTTCTACGCAACAAGAGGTAGTAGTGAGGAATTGCTGAATGATTTGGTTTCAGCCATTTTCCGTTACACGCTTATTGAAGCTCAGGCTTTGGTAAGAGACCAGGATGCGTTTCAAACTAGATTGAAGCAAAAACAAGAACTTATCAATGTGATGAATAGCGTTGGGAAGCTGGTCGGTGAAATCCTCGAAAGAGGTTTGTCTATTCAGCGACAGCTGAAAGAGATCGCAAAATCACATAATCAGGCTTTGGTAACCGATATCACTGCCCAGTTGGATCAACTCATTGGTGAGCGTTTCCTCACGCGCATTCCGTTCGAGTGGTTAAAACAAATGCCACGCTATCTCAAAGCGATTGAATATCGAATTGAGAAACAATCCGCCAAAGACGAAGAAATGATGAGTCTGGTGCAGTCGAACTGGCAAAGATTGATTGATTCAGGTGCTTACCACGACCGCAGAACTCAGAAGTATCGGTGGATGATCGAAGAGTATCGTGTTTCTCTGTTTGCCCAGCCATTAGGCACTAGCATGCCCGTCTCAGCGAAACGATTGGAAAAAGAATGGCAAAGCTCTGCAAAACCGAAGCGTTAACTATACGTTTTTGCGTTGCAGCAGGCGCGCAATTATTGGTGCCGTAGGAAATGTTGGCAGATGTGAGGCACGATCGATGCCGAAGGCTGGTCTGGTAACAAACTTTCCAGTTGCATCGAACAAGAAGTACAAAGGTGCTGACGTTATCGGCTGTGTTAACCGTGTTGCCTTTGGCTAGCCGCAGAGAGGCACGGACATCATCTATCAAAAGGCTCGCATGTTGTCGTAAGGGACTAAACCTTGGATGACAACATGATGCTCGTGACGGCTATCGGTAGGTCCGCCAAAATACGTATTGCTTGTGGTAATAAAAATTAAAAAACGTTCGTAACAGAGCACCCCTCAACCCCTCAACCCCTCAACTTTATTTGCCACACCAGACGATGCAAGCCAGTTACAAAAGGTTACCAACCCGTCAATTACAAAAGGTTACTCTACTCTACCTTTTGGAATTAAAGAGTTGGGTTTTACTCAGTATCGTTGGTCCCGTGAATGTAGAGATAAACATCGGGTTAAAAAATCCAGTTCAGATTTAGATGTCTACACCAACATTTTACTGATATTCACTTTTGGGTTAATGATACATGTGGTTTTCTATGAACAATAACGCGCTAGATA
>Ga0307995_1000226_pt1 | contig 41014 bp, 39 predicted proteins | sample EllFjometagen262_FD_203132 | JGI IMG/M metagenome (GOLD analysis project Ga0307995, IMG submission 203132) | Marine microbial communities from Ellis Fjord, Antarctic Ocean - #262 | ecosystem: Environmental > Aquatic > Marine > Unclassified | place: Southern Ocean | collected 2014-11-02 | reverse complement strand
CGAGAAGGTTTTGCTTTCATTAAATAAAATAAAAAATTCAAAAATAGTTTTAGATCCAGTGATGGTGGCCAAGGGAGGAACTAAATTAATAAACAATCCAGCAATTTCTATTTTAAAAAATAAGCTTATGAAAAAAGTTTTTTTAATCACACCCAACATTCCAGAAGCTGAAGTTTTGGTGAGAAAAAAAATAACCAATGTAGATGAGATGATACTTGCCGCATATACGCTTATTCATTTAGGGGCCAACAATGTTTTGTTAAAAGGGGGCCACTTGAAAGGCAGTAACGTACAAGATGTTTTGGTAAATCAAAAAGAACTTCATATATTTAAAAATAAAAAACTATCCACGCATAATACGCATGGAACAGGATGCACTTTATCTTCTGCCATTGCTACTTTTTTAGGCTGTGGAAAACCTTTATATAAGTCATGTGAACTAGGAACTCTCTATGTTAATAATGCTATAAAATCTAATCTAACTTATGGAAAAGGTCGTGGACCAATTAATCACTTAAACTCTATAGAACTTAATAAAAAATTTAAATAAATGAAAAATGTTGTAGTCGTAGGCTCTCAATGGGGAGATGAAGGAAAAGGAAAAATTGTAGATTGGTTATCTGAGCAAGCGGATGTGGTCGTTCGTTTTCAAGGAGGGCACAACGCAGGACACACATTAGTTATTGATGGTAAAGTATATAAATTAAAATTACTTCCATCTGGAATTGTTAGATCTGACAAAATATCAGTCATTGGAAACGGTGTGGTGGTAGACCCTTGGGCTCTATTGGATGAAATAGAACAAATTACCAAACAAGGTGTAATCGTAAGTGAAAAAAATCTTATTTTAGCAGAGACAGTAAGTTTGATTATGCCATTTCATAGAGAGATGGATGAGATTAGAGAAGATTCAGCTGGTAAAGGAAAAATTGGAACAACCAGAAGAGGCATAGGACCAGCTTATGAAGACAAGGTGGGAAGACGTTCTATTCGAGTAATGGATTTAAAATCAGAAAGTAATTTAAGTAATCGCCTAGAAATAGTTCTAGAGCACCACAATGCTATTCGAAAAGGTTTAAAGAAAAAAGAATTTAAGAAAGACGATCTAATGAAAGATCTTCTTACCATTGCTCCAGAAATTTTAAAGTTTTCTCAACCTGTATGGAGAAAAATGGATCAATTTAGAAACGAAGCAAAAAGAATATTGTTTGAAGGTGCTCAAGGAATTTTACTTGATGTGGATCACGGTACCTATCCTTACGTAACCTCTTCTAATACAGTGGCAGGTGCGGCAGCCACTGGAACAGGATGCGGACCTAACTTAATCGATTATGTGCTTGGAATTACTAAGGCGTATACTACTAGAGTAGGAGAGGGACCTTTTCCAACCGAATTAAATGATGAAATGGGAGAATTATTAGGAAAACGAGGAAATGAATTTGGTACTGTTACGGGAAGAAAAAGAAGGTGCGGTTGGTTTGATGCAGTCCTAGTAAGACAAGCAGTAAAAGTTTCAGGAATTTCAGGAATAGCATTAACTAAATTAGATGTACTAGATGCCTGCCCAGAAATTAAGATGTGTATAGAGTATGAACTAGATGGAAAAAAACTAGATTATTTACCTGCTGCTGCAGAAGATCAGGCGAGAATTAAACCCATTTACAAAACTTTTCCAGGGTGGATGAAGAGTACGGTTGGCACAAGAAACTATGAAGAGCTACCTCAAGAAGCAAAAATATACTTAAGTGAATTAGAAGATTTTATTGAAACCAAAATCTCAAGTATTTCCACCTCTCCTGAAAGAGAAGATACTATTTTAGTTGAAAACCCTTTTTTAATTTAGTTTTTGAAATATTACCTAATTAACAGATAGTTGCTTAGGTTGTTTGATATTTTCTAGCATCGCTTTTTGCACTTTCTCAAAAGCTCTATTTTCAATTTGACGAATTCGTTCTCTACTTACTTTATGTTTTTGGCTTAGTTCTTCTAATGTTTTGGGCTCATCAATAAGTCTGCGGTTATGTAAAATTTCTTTTTCTCTCTCATCCAATACGTGTAATGCATTTTTTAAGAGAGATTGTCTTTGATTGAGTTCCTGCTTTTGTGAAATTTGTAGTTCTTGATCTGCATTTTCATCAACCACCCAGTCTTGCCATTCTGCATCGCTATCTTCACCACCCACAGGTGCATTTAATGAATGCTCATGGCCTGCTAATCTTTGATTCATTGATACCACTTCATCTTCTCTAACGTCCAACTGTGTGGCAATTTCGGTAATATGTTCTGGCAACATATTGCCCTGTTCTGCAGCAAAAATTTGGTTTTTAATTTTTTTTAAATTAAAAAATAGTTTTTTTTGAGCTGATGTTGTTCCGATTTTAACTAAACTCCAAGAGCGTAATACATATTCTTGAATAGAAGCTTTAATCCACCACATAGCATACGTTGCAAGTCGAAACCCTTTCTCAGGATCGAATTTTCTTACTGCTTGCATCAATCCAATATTTCCCTCAGATACTAATTCACTAACTGGCAATCCATAACCGCGGTAACCCATGGCAATCTTTGCAACCAATCGCAAATGACTAGTCACTAACTTGTGAGCTGCATCTTTGTCTCCTTGCTCTCTCCAGTTTTTAGCAAGCACATATTCTTCTGCAGCATCCAACATGGGAAATTTTCTAATCTTAGAAAGATAAGAAGAAAAACTTCCCTCAGGTGTAAGAGTTGGTAAGTTAGTTTTGGTCAGGTTTTGATTCATATCTATATATTTATGTAATTTTTTAAAATTAAAAAAACAAGGGGTTAATTTCCAAGTTTTTTTAACATTTTTTGTAAGTTTAACAAATCTTTAGGCAATTCTGTGGTAAAAAATAGCTCTTTATCAGATTTTGGATGGAGGAAACCCAGTGATTGGGCGTGTAATGCTTGAAAATTTATATTTTCTAAAAGAATGGAAAGCTGCTCATCCAAATCTCTAATTTTTCTAACTTTTTTACCATACATCTGATCGCCTAAAATAGGATTTCCTTGATGAGCTAGGTGAACACGAATTTGATGCGTTCTTCCAGTTTCCAATCTACATTCTATTAAGCTAATGTCAGGAATTGTTTTTCCCTTAAATACTTCTAGAGTTTTATAGTTCGTGATCGCATCTTTACCACTTCCAACCTCAGCACTCATTTTTTGACGATTATATTTACTCCTTCCAATCAATGTTTCAATTCTTCCATGAATAGGTTTTGGCATACCCCATACAAAAGCAAGATAAGTTCGTTGAATAGAATGATCTTCAAATTGTTTTGCTAGCACGTTGTGGGCAACATCATTTTTGGCCACAACCAATAAACCAGAAGTATCCTTATCTATTCTGTGAACGATACCAGGACGAAGCTCTCCATTAATTCCAGATAAATTTTCCTTACAATGATGCAACAAGGCATTGACTAATGTGCCATCTGGATTTCCTGCACCAGGGTGAACCACCATGCCAATTGGCTTGTTAATTACAAGCAAGTCATCATCCTCATAAACAACATCCAAAGGAATATTTTGAGGTTTAAGATCTGTTGGTACTGGCTCTGGTACGGATAGCTCAACCTCATCACCAAAGGAAACTTTTTTAGACCTTTCTTCTATAGGCTCATTGTTGACCAGAAGAGCACCCTCTTTAATTAGTTTGCTTATTTTAGTTCGGCTAAATGTAGGCAGTTCTTCCACAATAAACTGATCCACTCTTTTTAAATTCTGCTCTTCTGAAACAGTAAACTTGTATTTTTTATCTGTCATAATCCTGATATAACACTTTTATGGTCTTGTAGTGAAATGGATATCATTCTTGTCTTCGAAACAAGCGTTTTAGGTTCGAATCCTAACAGGACCACCAAGAATATGTTTCTTATTAGCAAAACTATGTGTTACTATCTATTTTTTAGATACTACCATAACTAGTTATTTCTTCACTCCCAATGCCTTGGTAAGTATTTTTCGAAAAGTACCGATCTAAAATTATCGAACATTCACAGGCTTTGCCCTGAATGCAACCTACTGCTTGTTAGAAACTTAAAATTTATGAAAGATATAAGAACCGATAGTATCAAAACGATCGAAAAAAAGATCATTCCCTTTAAAGTAAGGCATCCAGCTATATTAAAAAGTGATAAAAAAATAGAGGTGCTTATTGTTCCGAAGGGCCTGAATCCAAATAAAAATCAAAAAAATGTTGCGATTGTTTGGGATGAGCATTCCATCTTTAATATATTATCATCAGCATACAACTGTGTAGTTATTACCGAAATAAAATCTGAAAATGATTTAAAACAATTAGCTATAAGAAAGCCAGATTTGGTTTTCTCAGGTGTTAAGTATTTTACATTCAATGAGAGAATTATTTGGTTAAATGATTATCTTGAAACGCATGGAATATCTTACATTGCATCGGGAAGAGAGGCATTGGAGTACGAGCATGACAAAAACAGAGCAAAAGAGATCATGCAAAAAGCTGACATTAAAACTGCTGACTTTTTCACCGCAGATCCTGGAGAATACCCAGATCAAGAATCTTTACCAGTTAAATTCCCTTTGTTTATTAAGCCTGTAACAGGTGGAGATAGTAGGGGAATAGATTTTAAATCTGTTGTGTATGATTTTAAAAGTTTTGAAGTAAAGGTGCTAGATATTAAAATGAAACAAAAATCTACTTCTTTAGTGGAAACTTTTCTTTCTGGAAAAGAGTATAGTGTTGGAATTTTGCAAGATAGTTTTAGCGGAACTTTAAACGCAATGCCTGTTGAGATTATGGTTGATAAAAATATTAATGGTCATTGTATTCTAGACTTTGATATTAAAAAAAATGATGAAGAGGTAGTCATTGCCGTAACAGACAAGGAGACATTCAATCAATTATGCAATTTAGCTAAAAAGTCTTTTGTGGCATTAGGTGGAAAATCTTTAGGACGTATTGATATTAAAATGAATCATTTAAACGAACCTCATTTCATCGAAGCAAATCTTATGCCGGGCTTAAGTAAGGGGTATTTTTTCAGATCATGTTTTTTAAATCTTAATATGAGTTACGAGGAAATGATTTTATTAATTGCAAAAAATGGAATAGCCTCAAGTAAGGCTCCCATTGTCTCCAAAGATTCTATTTTGGAAGTTGTGGAATCAGTCTCCTTAAACTAAAAAAATTATTCCCCGACATTTATTAAACTGCCTTTAATTTTAGCAGTTTTGAAAGATCGATAAAAAGTTAACAAGGCGATACTTAAGTAAACCAAGTTTAAAGCAAGAGCATTGTAAATATTTACATAGTCAACCGTGTTGCTAATTAGTATAGATCTTGTTTCTTCAAAGATATGAGCCAATGGCAAAGCTAATGCAACGACCTGTAACCAGTTAGGCAATATTTCTACAGGATAGTAAATACAGCCAAGCGGAGCTATAAAAAATAAACTTGCCCAAGCAATATTTTCAAAAGATGGTCCAAATCTTACTAGTCCTGCTGTAACCAACAGCCCCAAAGTAATTCCAAACAGATAAAGACTAAGCAGTAGCAATAGTAGAGGCAACCCTAAATCTATAAGGGAAATTCCAAAAAGAGGAATGGCAATTAGCACTGCTGGAATTAGTCCTATTAAGGTTCGAATAAGAGCTGTGCAAGTCAATGCCACTATAATTTCACTAATTTTTAATGGAGAAACAAAAAGATTAATTAAATTCCTGCTCCAAATTTCTTCTAAAAATAACATATTATAGCTAATGCTAGATCTAAATAAAAAATCATACAAAATAGCTGCAGTTAAAATAATACCAACTGTATTATTGAAATAAGTGCTGTGCATAGTAAAAAACTTGGAAATAAAGCCCCATAAAATGATTTGGACGGTTGGCCAATAAATAAGATCAATAATTCTAGGAAAAGATGCTTTTATTAAATATAGATGTCGGAGCATCAATGACAAGATTCTTCTAATTTTCATTTTGCCTCACCAATTTTAAAAATACCTGTTCTAGATTTTCTTTTCCATGTTTGGAAATTAAATTAAGTGCAGTACCTTCATCTATAATAGAGCCCTCTTTCATCATCAAAACATAATCGCTCAGTCTAGAAACCTCATCCATGTTATGAGAAGCTAACAAGGTAGCCATGGAGTTTTTCTTTTTATAATTTTCTAAAAAAGTTCTTATGAAATCACCAGTGTCTGGATCCAAACTTGCTGTAGGCTCGTCCAATAAAAGAATTTCAGGATTGTTAATAATGGACTTCGCCAATGAAACCCTGTTCCTTTGTCCTGAAGAAAGCTCTCCTGTTTTTTTATTCAGTATAGGAGCAAGATTTAGTTCCTCCACCAATTGTTCTATTCTATTTTTAGTATCAGGCACTTCATACATCATGGCATATACTTTTAGATTCTCTAGGACTGTTAATTTTTTAGGAAGCTCTACATAAGGAGATGCAAAATTCATCTTGGATAGATAGTGATGATCTTTCTTGAGAATTTGATTATTAATTGAAATAGATCCAGAGGTTGAAGTAATTAAGCCCAAGATCATTGCAATAGTAGTTGTCTTGCCACAACCATTCGGGCCCAACAAAGCAACAGTTTGGTTTTCGGCAATAGAAAAAGAAATTTTTTTTACAGCCTCAAATGACCCAAATTTTTTTTGTAAATTATTTATGCTTAGTTTGTTCATGAGGATGCTCTGCGTATACGATCATTAATAGCTTTACCAATTCCTGTGTTGGGAATGTTAGTGATTGATATGCTCTTATATCCTAGTTCTTTAATTTTTCGTAAAAGAACATACAAATTACTAGCTGCCTCTTTTAAAGAGGATCGTTTACTAAGAAAAAAAATATCCTTTTTAATTTTTTGTTTTCCAAACACCAATAATGCTCCATTCGGTTTAGGTTTTTTTTGATTTAAATAAACAGGAATTCCTGGCGAATAATGTTTTTTAAATTGACCAGGAGATATTATATCTCCTTGGTTTTTTACTTCATGGATCTTCTTTCGCAATACTTTAAAAATCATTTCTTTAGTGATAGCGCCAGGTCTTAAAATTTTTAGCGAAGCACCCAACAGCAAAACTGTAGATTCTAATCCAATCGAAGTTTTCTTGGAGTCTAATATGTAAGACAATTTTTTTCCAAACTCTTTTTCTACATCGGCGGATCTTGTAGTGCTTAGCTTGTTACTTAGGTTTGCACTAGGAGCTGCGATGGGAACCCCAGACTGTTTAAGCACAGCCAAAAAAGTTTTATTATTAGGAATTCTGCAGGCAATTTGATGTTTCTTATTTAATACTAATTTTGAAATTTTAGATTCTTTTTTTAGGGGAAGAATGTAAGTTAATGGACCGGGAGAAAACTTCTTAGCTAGCTTGATTAATTGTTCGTTTATCACCACTTCCTGATTCATTGTTTTGACACTTGAAAAATGAACAATCAAAGGATTATTTTTTGGTCTTTTCTTTAAAGAATATATTTTTTTTACAGAGTCGTTACGATAAGCGTTTCCAGCAAGCCCATAAACCGTTTCTGTGGGTATTGCTATAACTTTGCCCGATTTTATAAGCTTTGAGGCTTTGGTTAAATTTTTTTTATTCGGTTGGTAGATATTTGAATAGAATTTCATAGTTAAATATTTATTATGCTTTTAATGAAAAAAAACAATATTCCAGCTGATATAGAAAAGCTATCCTTTGAACAAGCACTAGAGCAATTAGAGCAAATTGTATCAAAATTAGAGGATGGAAGTGCCAAATTAGAAGAATCGATTGATGAGTATACTAGGGGCATTCAGTTAAAAAAACAATGTGAAGCCAAACTCAAAGAAGCTACGATGAAGGTCGAGCAAATTTCTATCGATAAGGATGGCAAAATAAGCAAAAAAGATTTTATAAGAGAGTAGTCGTTATGTCTGCTTTCGAAAAGGATATTAAAATAGTTGCAGACAAAACTGATCAATATTTAAAATCTTACTTTTCTCAACAAAAGCAAAATAATGAATTATTCGAAGCCATGGGGTATGGCCTGTTTGCTGGTGGAAAAAAAATTAGATCTTATCTAACCGTTGCTGCTTTTGATTTGTTCGGCATAAAGGAAGAGACTGCTATTATAGTTGCCGCTGCAATTGAATGCGTTCATAGTTACTCTTTAATTCATGACGATTTACCATCTATGGATAACGATGATTTTAGAAGAGGTAAAGAAAGTACACATAAAAAATTTGGGGAATCTACAGCTATCTTAGCTGGAAACTCTTTGCTTACTATCGCTTTTGAAATTTTAACTAGTAATCATTTAGATTTAGACAAAGAAGTAAAAAGCGATTTGGTATTTGCCTTAGCATCTTGTTCAGGACACTTAGGTATTGCTGGAGGCCAGTTTTTAGATTTATCTTTTGAAGGAAAAGCACAGGATGAAAAAACTATTATTCATATGCAGAATAAAAAAACTGGGGAGCTAATGGGGTTTTGCACAGAGGCAGCGGCTATCGTAGCGAAAAAAAATAATGATAGAGAAGAATTAAAAAAAATTGGATTAGATATTGGATTGTTATTTCAAATTGCAGATGATCTATTGGATGTCTATGGAGATCAGAACAAATTAGGCAAGCCCTCTAAACAAGATGATAAAAAAGGCAAGGCTACTTTAATAGCTACTTTTGGACTGGATAAAACAAATGTTCTAGCAAATGAATTACACGATAAGATAAAGCAATCTCTAGAAAAATATGGAACAAAAGCAAATAGACTGTTATCATCAGCAGAGTTTATTTTAAAAAGAGATCATTAATGCCAAATACACCTCTATTAGATACCATTCATTACCCGGCAGATTTAAGAAAGTTAGAAAAAAAACAACTTACTCAATTAGCTTTAGAATTAAGAGAAGAGTTGGTGGACGCTGTTTCTTTTACTGGAGGACACTTAGGAGCAGGTTTAGGAGTGGTCGAATTAACTATAGCAATCCATTATTTATTTAACACACCTGATGACAGATTGATTTGGGATGTAGGACATCAAGCATACCCACACAAAATTTTAACTGGAAGAAGAAATAAAATTAGAACTTTAAGACAAGGGGGTGGATTGTCTGGTTTTACGAAAAGAGCTGAGAGTCAATACGACCCTTTCGGTGCCGCACATAGTTCCACTTCTATTTCTGCAGGATTGGGAATGGCAGTTGCTAGAGATTTGGAAGGTAAAAATAATAGTATCATTAGTGTCATAGGAGATGGGGCTATGAGTGCTGGGATGGCTTATGAAGCAATGAATAATGCTGGAGCTATGGATTCTAGATTAATAGTTATTTTAAATGATAATGACATGTCGATTGCGCCACCGGTTGGAGCTATGAGCTCTTATCTTGCAAAATTATTATCGGGGAAAAAATATATAGGTTTTAGAAATTTCTTTAAAAAAATATCAGATAAGTTTCCTGGAAAATTAAAACAAAGAATAGGACAAGCTGAAGAGTATCTAAGAGGAATGGCAGTAGGGGGAACTTTGTTTGAAGAGATGGGTTTCTTTTATGTAGGATCAGTTGACGGACACAGTTTTGATCAGTTATTACCCGTACTCGAGAATGTTAAAAATTCTACACATGAAGGCCCCTTTTTAATTCATGCTATCACCCAAAAAGGAAAAGGATATCAGCCAGCAGAAGATTCCAAAGATAAGTACCATGGAGTTACTAAATTTAATGTAGCAACCGGAGAACAGTCCAAAAGCTCTTCGAACAAACCTTCTTACACCAATGTATTTGGAGAAACCTTAGCTGCCCATGCACAGCAAGATAATAAAATTGTAGCTGTGACAGGGGCTATGCCTTCTGGAACAGGGATTAATATTTTTCAAAAACAATTTCCTAAAAGAACTTTTGATGTGGGAATTGCAGAACAGCATGCAGTAACTTTTGCTGCAGGATTAGCAACAGAAGGATACAAGCCTTATGCTGCTATTTATTCTACTTTTTTACAACGTGCCTACGACCAGGTAGTACACGATGTAGCCATTCAAAGTTTACCAGTACGATTTGCTATTGATAGAGCAGGTTTAGTCGGAGCGGATGGACCTACACACGCAGGATCTTTTGATATTACGTATCTTGCAACTCTTCCTAACTTTGTTGTCATGGCTGCTAGTGATGAGGCGGAACTGGTTCGAATGATCAATACCTCTGTTGATATTAACGACAGACCTTGTGCTTTTAGATATCCAAGAGGAAATGGAATAGGAATAGAGCTTCCATCTATAGATGAAAAATTAAAAATTGGAAAAGGAAGAGTTGTTCAGGAAGGAACTAACGTTTGTATTTTGAGTTTGGGAACTAGATTGGAAGAATGCAAAATTGCAGCGAAAGAATTAAAAAATAAAGGAATTAGTACTACCATTGTAGATGCTAGATTTGCAAAACCCCTTGATGAAGAGTTGATCATCCGATGCGCTAGAGAACACGAAATGATGATTACTATAGAAGAAGGATCGATTGGTGGATTTGGATCGCATGTAGTAAATCTATTAGCAGAAAAAGGAATTTTTGATAAAGGATTAAAGTTTAGGTCATTGATGCTACCAGATGTCTTTATCGATCAAGACACGCCAGAAAAGATGTACGATGTGGCAGGCCTCAACGCTAAACAAATTACAAAAAAAATACTAGACATTTTTTTTAATAAAGAGACAATTAAAATAATCAAATAAGCTCGGTGAAATATTTAATATTTTTTATATTTTTTTTACATTCCGCCATGTCTTTTGCTGAAATAAAAAGATTTTACCCTGAAGGAAAAATTAGATATGCCTCAACTTTAGTTGATGATTTGGGAAAAAACTATGACAATACAAGACCAGGAGTGATTTTTGATTTACATTTTACTTATCTATTAAATAAAAATTTTGCTTTACGCAGCCTGAATTACATTGTTCCTTATGATGATACCAACAATGATGGAATAACCCAAAATTATGAATTTAATCAAAGATTAGGACTTATAATAAAAGAAAAAAACTTTACACTAATTCCATATGGAAAAATTGTACATCATGACAAAAATGGACCTAAGCAAAATGACAATTCTCATTTCGGTATTGTAGGCCAGGTAGAGATAGCAAAAGATTTAACTTTTTCTTATGACTATCGAGAGGAAAATACCAATGGCTCGAAACTAGCAGGTACAGTTTATGGAGATGTTGTAACAGACATGAGGTTAATGAAAAAAAATGTATTTTTTATTAATAGCATGCCTGTTCATTTTAAGTTGGGTCAAGTAGATGGGAAAAACTTTAGAAGATCTACCGTAGTTAAGGCAACAATGGATATTACTAAGAAAATAGACTTATCAATTAAGCATGTAGACAATCAAGGTAAAGGCTTATTCAAAAATAATGTTGCGCAAAATAGAAACTATTTAGTTATGGACATAGGATATAAGTTTTAGCAAGAAGTCCCAAATTTAAGTCATTAATTTAAGAAATATTTCTCATTTAATATAGACTAAGTAACAATTATTAAATATATCCATATATCACATATCTAAAATTTGTTTTTAATTAAAAAAATATAAAAATAATTTAGGGGGGATTTATTTGTAATGACTGATAAAAAAATAGATATAACTACAAATGAGAATACCGAACATATTCATAAGCAAGTTAACGATGATCTAAAGGACGATCAAACCACAAGTCATTTATCACAAAATCAAATTGCAGAGGCTTCTTATGGATGGGTTGCTACTAGTATAAGCCTTTACTCGCGCGCAAGAAATTATTACAAAATAGATTTCGATTCGTTTATGATTATCTTAGTAGTTTTAAGTCATCTTAATTACTTAACAAAAAAAGAAAAATCTAAAAAAGCAGTGGAAAGTATAGATAGTTTTTTGGAAGATATGTATTCATCGTCAATGCAAGAAGAACTTTTATCAGCAAAAGGTCGAGGATTAGGATCTACTAGTATCGCGCATGTTTTGGGTTTACCAGAAGAGACATGTAGAAGAAAAATTCAACAATTAATTAAAAAGAATTTACTTATAAGGTCAACTAAGCAAGGAATTACTTTGCACAAAAATTTTGTAAAAAAGCATAAGGTGTTCGGATTACAAACATTGAAAGATGTTAAATCTCTAATGAGAATCTTTACTAAACAAAATCTCATCAAAGGTTTGACCCTACCTTTCGAAGTCTTTGGTTCAAATACTAAGCTGTGAATAAGAAATACAGTTATGGATTGTTTGATGTCGGTAACTCAGCTTATTTAATAGTCACTTTAAGTTTTGTTTTTGCCCCTTATTTTGCAAAGGAGATCGTTGGTGATATTCAATTAGGATCAGCATATTGGCAGTGGACCTCTGGAGCAGTCGGAATTTTAGTTGCACTTACAGCCCCTTTTATTGGTTCCTATGCAGACCATGTAGCAAACGGAAGAATTAAAGTATTAATCGTCTCCACTGTTCTTACGGTATTGATAAATGCTCTATTTTGGTTTTCTCAAGCTAGAGACTCATTTATTGTATATACTTTACTAATTTTCTTCTTAAGTAGCTATTTTTTTGAAATTTCTAATGCTTCTTATAATTCTTTATTAAGAGATAGCTCTAATAAAAAAGATGAAATCGGTAGAACTTCAGGATTAGGATATGCCTTAGGCTACATTGGAATAGTTCCCTTCTTATTATTTATTTTACTCTTTATAATCAAGACTGATCAACCAATACTGAACTTACAAAAGGAAAATTTTGAACATATTAGATTTATAGCAATTTTAGTAAGTTTTTGGTTTTTTATCTTTGCAATACCAATGATGACATTTTTTTGGAAAGGTAAAAAAAGTAAGAAAAAAAAATACACTTCTATAAAAGATATCAAAAAAATTATTTGGAATAATGGATTAACTACTACGGGAAAATTTTTGATTGCGAGAATTTTTTATGCAGATGCTGTGATTGTGATGCAGACGGGCGGCGGTGTTTATGCTGTTGGAGTTCATGGCCTTACTCCTAAGGAATTAATCTTCATTCTTATCGTGGGCAATTTGGTTGCTGGAGCTTTTGCTTATATTGGAGGATACTTAAATGATAAATATAATAGTAAAACGATTATTATGTGGTCAATTACTGCACTGGTTTTAGCTGTTTTTGCTATTGTTTTTTCACCATCAAAGGAATTTTTTTTCTTTTCATTACTATTAGTTGCTAGCGCTATTGGACCTTTGCAAAGTGCTAGTCGAACATTAATGTCTAGAATTGGCCCAAAAAATACTCAAGGTAAATCCTTTGGTCTTTATGCATTGTCCAGTAAAGCAACTGCATTTGTTGGCCCGTTCATGGCAGGTACTATTACTTATTATGTATCTCAGCAAGCAGGATTTGCCTCGATATCTATCCTGTTTTTAGTAAGCTTGTTTATGTTATCGAAATTGGAACTGAATGATAAAAATTAAGATTTTTATTCATAGGATAATTTAGAATTAAATATAAAGAGTGAAGAAAAGCAGAAGATGAGAATTAATTATAATAATTAAAACCAGGCGTAATCGGGACTACCACCTTGTTTTAATATTTTTTTAAAGGTCCTTTAAAAAAATCTGTGATTAGCAGAAAGTTGGTCTGAGTTTTCGCTGCCATGACCAGCTATAAGTCTTACTTTAATTCTTAGTTTTGATTGTTTCTCTGAAATTTGTATTTTAATTCTTTCGATTTCTTTAGAAATATTTTTTATTGCGCTGCTACCATCGGCTTTTTTATTGAGCAACTCTTTTTTTTTTATTCTTAGATCTTCTAGTTCAAAAAATAAAGGATCCATATTTTCTAAATATTCCATCCAGAGAAGTTTTTGTATTCCCGTTTTATTGTGAATAAATAAAGCAATATCCTGACCGCAATTATTGCAATTAAATCTTTTTTTGATTGTGTAATCTTGAATATTTCTAAAATTATTTTCGTAAGTAATACCGTTGGTTTTAATAAACAAAACTTTGCTACAGCATGGGCATTTTTTAATTATTGGAAATAACATTAATTCTGTTTAATCTTAAAGTAGAATTTTATACAACTAACTCCTGCCCCAATTTGGGGTTGTAAAATAGTTTACTAAATTTTATTTTCATCTTCTTGTTCTTCTTGTAATTTTAACTCATCTTCTTCCTCTTGTTTTAATCCAGGAGTTTCATCTAAAAATTCTGTACTCAAAGGAGCAGTCTCTTCGATATTTATAGGAACGTTCTCAGAGATAGTGTCTTCTTCTTTAATTTCATCTATTTTTTCTTCTAAATTTTTCTTTATTTCTGCAATTTCTGCATCTTGTCTTTCTTTTTCCATATCATTAAAAATTGAATAACCTGTCATTAACTGAGTAGTTGTGGATTTTTTATTAACTTTTTTGGTATTTTTTTTCTTTGTTATTTTTTTATTAGACTTGGAAGTGGACTTTCTTTTTTGCTTCACTAGAGCTTTAGGTGTTTTTTTCTTGGGTTTTTTTTTAACTAAAGCCTTCTTTTTCTTAACTACAGGCTTAGATTTCTTTTTAGTTTTGGATACTTTTTTGAGGTTTTTCTTTGATTTTTTGATGCTCTTTTTTTTAATTTTCTTATTTTTCTTTTTTTTCATCCTCTCCCCAGAAATTGCTTCATTTGAACATTAATCCTCTAGAGTAGCAATGCATATTATGCATACTTCCACCATATTGAGTGGAAACGATCAATAAAGCTTATATAATTCACATATGCAGAGTAATGAATTTAACTACGACACTGTCATTGTAGGAGCTGGGAGTGCTGGTTGTTTACTCGCCAATAGACTATCAGCAGATCCAAATCATAAAGTTTTATTAATTGAAGCTGGCGGGCAAGATGATTGGATTTGGATTAAAATTCCAGTTGGATATTTGTTTACTATAGCCAATCCAAGAACAGACTGGTGTTTTAAAACAGAGCCAGATCCTGGATTGAATGGAAGGTCGATACATTATGCTAGAGGCAAAGTAATAGGAGGATCTTCTTCTATCAACGCTATGATTTATATGCGTGGACAAGAAAGTGACTACCAGCAATGGAGCCATCTTACTGGAGATAGTATTTGGAATTGGGATAATTCTTTATCTACTTTTAAATCAATAGAAAATTATTTTGACGGTGACAATGAATGGCACGGTAGTAAGGGAGAAATGCGAGTGGAAGAACCTAGGGTGCAATGGCCTATTTTAGATTCTTGGAGAAAAGCTGCAAGTGAACAAGGTATTCCTAGTATTGAAGAATTTAATAGAGGAGACAATGAAGGGTGTGCTTATTTTCATCAAACTCAAAAAAAAGGAATTCGTTGGTCTATGGCAGATGCTTTTTTAAAACCTATTAAGCACAGAAAAAATTTAACCATCATGATTAATACTCAAGTATTAAAAGTGCTAACCAAACGTATTACCAATGAAACTAAAAATCAATCTAAGTATTCAGAACGAGCTTGGGCCAATTCTAGGTTAGAAACATATGGACTAGAAATTTTACATAAAGGAGAAAAACAAACAGTCACCGCATCGGATCAGGTTATTTTATCTGCAGGTGCAGTAAGTTCTCCACACTTGTTGCAAGTCTCAGGAATAGGACCAGCTTCTTTATTAAATAGCATTGGAGTAAGTTCTACACATGATTTGCCAGGAGTGGGGGAAAATTTACAAGATCATTTACAAATTAGAACTGTTTATAAAGTTGAAAATTGCAAAACAGTAAATACTTTATATCATAATCTATTCACGAGAATGATGATGGGAATTCAGTATGCTCTATTTAGAAAAGGCCCTATGACTATGCCACCTTCCACACTGGGAGCCTTTGCTAAAAGTGATCCAAGTCAGAAAAGTGCTAATTTAGAATGGCACGTACAGCCTTTGTCTCTTGATAAGTTTGGAGAGCCACTCCATACTTTTAATGCGATTACTCCAAGTGTGCTTAATCTTAGACCTACATCTAGAGGTTGGATACGTGCGGCTAGTTCCGATCCATTGGAGTACCCAAAAATTTTATGCAATTATTTATCTACCAAAGAAGATTTGGATATTGCAGTAGCGGGAATGAAAATAACTCGTAATATTATGAGCAGTAAGGCTTTAGAATCTTTTCAACCAGAAGAAATGTTACCTGGAACAATTGTGAAAACAGATAAAGATTTAGAAAATGCTGCAAAAAATTTAGGAACTACTATTTTTCATCCCATAGGAACTTGCGCTATGGGCAAAGTAGATGTTCAAGGAGTTGCGGAAGATCCTATGACTGTTCTTGATTCAGAATGTAGGTTGAGGGGAGTATCTAAATTACGAGTAATTGATGCTTCTGCTATGCCGAGTATTCCTTCTGGAAATACTAATGCACCTGTAATGTTGATTGCAGAGACTATTGCTAAGAAAATACTAAGATCTAACTAATCATCAATACACTCTTTTAGTTTGTATTTTTGATTCAAAATAGAATCAAAACGGAATCAAAGAGTGAACATTTAAGCAGGATCTTACTGTTGTTGTGGATAAATTACGTTTTAACAAAACACTAGTTGTTAACAGTAATAAAATTACTGGTATTTTCGTAATGCTTAATAAGTAAAACTTTTGATTTTTCAATATTTCCCTTTAAAACCATATTTAAAATTTCTTGGTGCTCAACAGCAACCTTCCTTTTTTTGTAATTTTTTTTATTTTTTATAATTAAATATCGATACCTCATATTTTGATCATAAAGTAACTCACAAAATTTATTTATAAAATCAGAATTAGATCTTGAGGTTAGTTTTAAGTGAAACTTTTTATGTATCACTTCCCACGAATTTTGGTTTTCCGGTTCGTATATTGTGGACCTTTCGGTTTTTTGTAGTCTATGGTTAAGTACAATAAGTTCCTCTTCCCATTGATCTCGATTTTTTTTATTTTTCATAGATTCTTCTAAGGCGATACTTTCAATCCAGATTCTAGTTCTTAATATTTCATTAAACTTTTCTTGAGTTGCCTCTGAAACTTTAAATCCTTTTTGATCAATCTTTGTCACCAAATTATCAGCAATAAGTAGAGTTAAAGATTCTCGAATCGGATTGGTTCCAGTTTTGTATTGTTTTTTAAGGTCATCAATTTTTAACTTCTTACCAGGAGTAAGTTCTCCGCTAAGTAGAGATTTTTTTAATTCATTATAAACTTTATAAGTTGCTGATGGGTAAAAGGCTTCTTTACTCAAATTTTTAAGATTATCATTTTTTTTATTTATGGTTTTATTCATTAACCACTTTATTTGTTATATGGTCAATTTTATCAATTATTGTTTCCACGATATCTCCTTCTTTTAAAAAAAAAGCAGGATTTCTTGCGTGTCCAACACCTGGGGGCGTACCCATTACGATTAAATCTCCCTTTTCTAATGTTGCAAACTTAGAAAGAGTAGAAATAGTTTTAAAAACAGGCCACATCATTTCCGAGGTATTAGCTTCTTGCATTACCTGATTATTTACTTTGGATTGAATTTTTAATCCACTTGCGCCCAAAGGTACTTCATCCGGAGTAACATAAATACTTCCCATAGCTCCAGTTCCGTCAAAGTTTTTTCCAGGTGTCCACTGATGAGTTTTCTTTTGATAGTCTCTAACTGAGCCGTCATTAAAAACAGTATATGCAAATACAGATTTTTCAGCTTCTTTCTCATCTACATCTTTAGTTTTTTTTCCAATCAAAACCATTAACTCCGCTTCATAATCTAACTTTTCAGATATTTTTGGTTTAATCATTTTTTGATTGGGTTCTATTAATGAGCTTGGAAATCTTACAAACAAAGCAGGATAAGATGGCACCTCATATCCACCTTCTTTGACATGATCTAAATAATTTAGTCCTAAACAAATTATTTTTCCCAATGGAAGAAAAGGAAAGGTTGTTTTTCCTCTATTAAAAAGCTCTCCTCTTGTAGAAAGAATTTTTTCTTCATTTTCTTTAATTTCTTCAAAATTGTTAATGGCATCCAATAGGTTGGTATTGTTTTTTTTTGGGTACACGTCATAAGTTAATTCTTCATGCACTATGCTCAACTTTGTCCCATTTGATGACTTTATTACGACGAATTTCATTTTTTTATATTTATACTAACGCTATTAATTATCTTTTTTTTATTGATTTTAGCATTAAAATCGATTTTAATATAGTTTATTCAAATAAAAAAAGGGGATATATGACATTAAAATCTTACACAAAATTTTTCTTTAAATTCATGTTGGTCGGAGCTTTGTTGTTTTCATCAAGTGCTTTTGCTAAAGAATTGAGAATTGGAACAGCAAGTCAGGGCGGTGCTTTCTATCCAGTCGGACAAGCAATATCAAATCTTGTTAACAAGCACGCGGATGGCTTAACAATGGTTCCCGTAGTTACACAAGGTTCAGTTCAAAATCCTAAATTAGTTAGTAAAGGAGAAGTAAACCTAGGCATTACTAATAATAATTTAGCTGTTTTTGCCAACAAGGGCGCTGCGATGTACAAAAAAAATGGCAAAATGAATTTAAGGGCTTTAGGAGCTTTGCATTTTTCAGTTCTTCACATGATGACTACTGCTAATTCAAAAATTAAAACTATTAGCGACTTGAAAGGAAAAAGAATTGCATGTGGTCCTGCTGGCGGCGGAACAATTCCCATGATGACGCAAGTTTTAGCATTACATGGATTAACTATGAAAGATATTAAGCCAACATTTTTATCTTATGCAGATGGATTTAAGCAACTTGCTGACGGAAATGTAGATGCTGCATTTGCACTTTCAGGTTACCCAGCTGGAGCAGCAACACAGGTAATTGTTACAACTAAATTAAAACATTTAAAAATGGCTCCTGGTAAAATGGATGCGGCTTTAGCAAAATATAAGAATTATAATTTAGTAAATATACCTAAAAGCGCATACAAAACTTTGTCCACTGGCGAAGTATTAGGTGTTAATAATATGTTAGTAGTTGATGCAAGCATGAGCAATGATACTGCATATAAAATAACAAAAGCTGTTTATGGAAATATGAAAGAATTTAAGGAAAATAATTCGTACGCTAATCAAATCATTCCTGAAAATTCATTAAAGCTTAAAATTCCATTACATCCGGGATCAGAAAAATATTTTAAAAAATAATTCCTCTTTATTAAAATATAACTTATAACCGAGGTAATAAACCTCGGTTATAATGTTTTAAATGTTTAAAAACTTAAGTATAAATGAGAAGATTGTAGGTTTTTTAGCCTTTTTAATAGGTAGTTTTCATTTATTATCAGCTGCTGGAGCAATAGTTCTTTCAACTTTAGATATAAGAATATTCCATCTTTTAATTATGATGTTAATTATTTTTATTTCTAAACCTATTATTAAAAATAATAAGCATCTCTTTTTTAAAACTATTAATATTATTTTAATTTTTTTAGCATTAAGTTCTTTTCTGTTTTTAATTTCAAGATGGAAGGAGATAGCTTTAAGTGGGGGAGAAACTGAAAAAATAGATGCAATTACAGGACTTGTAATTATTTTTTTGGTATTTGAAGCAACTAGAAGAGGTATTGGTTTGTTTTTAACTTTAATTTGTTTAATTTTTTTTACTTATCCTTTTTATAGTCAGTTTCTTCCAGGAGTATTTGAAGGTCGTGGTTATTCACCATTGAGAATGTCCGAATTTTTAACAACAACATCGGAAGGAGTTTTTGGTGTTCCTATAGGTGTTTCTGCAACTTATATTATTTTATTTACTATTTTTGGATCTTTTTTAACTGAATTTGGTGCTGGAGAATTCTTTTTTAAAATTTCAAAAACATTAACAAAGAATTTAAGAGCAGCTGGGGCGAAGACAGCAGTGGTGTTTAGTACAATGGTGGGTATGATTTCAGGTGCGGCTGCATCTAATGTTGCTGTAACTGGAGTAATGACAATACCCATGATGAAAAAGGAAGGTTACCAAAGTCATCAAGCTGGAGCCATTGAGGCAGTAGTTTCCACTGGTGGGCAAATAATGCCACCTGTTATGGGTGCTGCTGCATTTATAATGGCTGAAATTATTGGAATTCCTTACAGTGAGGTAATGAAAGCTGCTTTAGTGCCGGCACTTCTTTTTTTTGCATCAATATATTTCATAGTAGATTTTCAAGCAGGTAAAAACAATATTTCATCATTAGATTATAACTATAAAGAAAATTTTTTTCGCACTTTTGTAAGTGGATTGAGGTTCGTAATTCCTTTTCTTTCTTTGATAGTCTTTTTGATTTATGGATTTTCACCTTTTAAAGCTTCTTTCTATGCCATTTGCTTAATCATTGTTCTGGAAATTATTCACAGAAAAAAAATTGATAAAGATCTTTTAAAAAAAATTGTTGTTGCAATTACCAATGGAGCCAAAAATGTTGCCCCTATAGCAATTGCTTGTGCTGCTGCTGGAATAATTGCAGGAACACTAAGTATCACTGGACTTGGTTCTAAAATCTCAAGTTTAATTATCTATGCATCAAGCGGAATACCAATTTTAGCATTATTCTTAACAATGATTACAGCAATAATATTAGGAATGGGTTTGCCAACTACGGCAGCCTATCTTGTGCTTGCAACAGTGGTTGCACCAGCTTTAACAAAACTAGATGTCCCCATGTTAACAGCCCATATGTTTGTTTTTTACTATGGTTGCTTATCTACTATCACTCCACCAGTAGCTCTTTCTTCTTTTGTGGCCGCAGGTATTTCAGGTGCCAAAATAAACGAGGTCGGTTGGACAGCCTTTTCGTATGGAATTTCAAGTTATATTGTTCCTTTTGTTTTCTTTTTTGGACCAGGTCTTTTTTTGGAGGGAGAACTGATTGATATAGTAATTGCTGTCATTACAGCTTTTGTAGGAATTTATTTAATCTCATCTTCTGTAGTCGGTTATTACAAAAAAGAAATTAATTATTTTACAAGAATATTATTTTTTACATCAGGCTTATTTCTCATGCTGCAAGGGTATAATTTTGATTTAATAGGCGCTATTATTTTTATAATGTGGTTTTTTTATCAAAAATTTAATTTAAAAAATAAGGAGAGATAATGAAAATTAAAAAATTTCGAAGAGTGGTGACTGGAATAGATTCTAATGGAAAGGCAAGTGTAGTTTCGGATGAGAGTGCATCAAATGTTCTTTATAGAGAAACGAGACCAGGAGTAGCATTAACAAACTTGTGGGAAATAGATGATTCAAAGCAAACATTTAAAGGATTTGAAGATACGGTAGATGGTTCTTTTGTTTTACACCCTCCAAAAAGAGGTTCTGTTTTTAGAGTTATTCAATTTGATCCAGAGGATAAGGATTTTATAAAAAAAGTAGATGGAAAAAAAGCTTTTGACGCAATGGGAGCCTCAGGAAATATTGTTGAAAATGCAAGACACCCATACATGCACAAAACAGAAAGTGTCGATTATTCCATTGTTTTAAAAGGATCTATTACAATGTTGCTGGATGAAGAAGACGTTGAGCTTAAAGAGGGAGATGTAATTATTCAAAGAGGAACTAATCATGCATGGTCCAATCGTGGGACCGAAACGTGCTTTATGCTGTTTGTGTTAAATGACATGAGTTATTAAAACACTAACTTTCAGGTTGTATTTTTGATTCAAAATAGAATCAAAACGGAATCAAAAGGAGAACATTGATCAATTTATCCATAAAAATTGTGGACAAATGTTCTACATGGATTGGATAGCACTCCACACCAGTCTGATAGCTGCAAATATTAAGAAGAGGTTAAGAACGGTTTTAAAGTAGTATTGTCCTTTGCTAATAAGGAATTTTTTTCCAATGTAAGTTCCAAAAAATCCACCAATAATCATAGCTACAACTAAAGGCGCATAAGAGGCAAAAGAAAATCCAAAAATTCCAAATATAATGGATTTAATCAAGTGCTGAAAAGTCATCATAGCTCCATGAGTTGCCACATGATTAACAGGTGGAAGCTTCATACTCTTAACTACCGCTACCATAATAAAACCAGAGGCACCAAACAACATGGAGATTAAAGAAACTAAAAAACCAATTGGAAGTAATAATTTACTTTTAATAGCTGGAACCTTTCCAAACACAGACCATAAAATAAAAAAAGCAATTCCAAATTTTAAATAATTGGTAGGAAGATTGGTAAAAATAAAACCTCCCATGGTAGAACCAATAAGACAACCTATCACAAACGGAATAACCGCCTGTTTGTTAATTTCTTTAAAAGAAAGAGTAGCCCTAAAGAAGTTAGAACCAAATTGTATGATTCCATGAATGGGAACTAAATACATAGGTGGAAGTAAGGCTGATAAAAATGCAAGCATCATTAATCCTCCGCCAATTCCAGCAGCGGCAGAGATAAAGGAACATAGTAAGCTAACGGTAATCATTAACACTGCAGTTAGGTTACTAATTTCTTCTGGGAGATGAAAAAATTCCATTAAGAACTCCATGGATTATTAGGTTTTTTTTTGCTGCTTGTTTTAACGAATCTTTTTTTTGCTTTTCGGTTAAAAAACAAAATAGCAATAACCCCAAATATAAATCCTCCTATGTGAGCACCATAAGCAACTCCGCCACCTGTGGAAGAGGAAAAATAAGAACTAATAAATTGCAAGGCAAACCAAAAACCCAAAACATAGATAGCAGGAATTCTTACAATCTGTGAAAAAAAACCAAGAGGTATTAATACTAAAACCTTAGCCTTTGGATAATTTACAATATAGGCTCCCAGTACTCCACCAATAGCACCACTAGCCCCCACCATAGGAATGGTAGATTCTGTATTCATATAAACTTGTGTTAAGGCTGCAGCTATTCCCGCTAAAATATAAAAAACAATAAACTTAACAGGACCTAACTCATCCTCAATATTGTCAGCAAAAATCCACATATACAGCATATTGCCTGCGAGATGCATAAATCCACCATGCATAAACATAGAGGTAATAAGTGTAAGTTCGGTTGGAACTGCCGAAAGCTCCATGGGAAGTTCTGCTTTTCCAGTGAATACTGCCGGGATTATGCCGTAGGAATAAAAAATTCTTCCATTACTGTAAGACGCTGAAGTAATTTCTAAAATAAATACAAGAACGCAAATTCCAATTAACACATAGGTTATGATTGGCTTGTTATGTGTGGGATTATCGTCTTTTAATGGTATCAATTTTTTTTAGACTAACCGCACTGTCCACGATTGAGAAGAAAATGATCTAGCAAAACACATGCTAACATAGCTTCTCCAATAGGTACTGCCCGAATACCAACACAAGGATCATGTCTACCATGAACAGAAATTTTTGTATTTTTTCCAGATTTGTCAATCGTCTCTCTAGTATTTAAGATAGAAGAAGTTGGTTTCACAGAAAAAGAACAGATAATATCTTGTCCAGAAGAGATACCGCCTAAAATTCCACCGGCATTATTGGTTTTAAAATTTACTTTTCCATTTTTATTTCTAATTTCATCAGAGTTAGTTTCTCCGGTTAAGCCAGCAGCATCCATTCCAGCTCCAATATTGACAGCCTTTACCGCATTGATACTCATCAAGGCTGACGCAATATCTGAATCTAATTTAGAATAAATAGGAGCGCCCAATCCAACAGGAATACCTTTTGCTCTAAGTTCAATTAATGCACCACAAGAGCTTCCTTGTTTTCGAATATCTAATAAATAATCTTCATAAACTTCTACAATATCTTTATCAGCTGAGAAAAAAGGATTTTTTCGAATTTGTTTTTCATCCCAATTAACAGGGTTACTCATGACAGGACCTATTTGGGTTACTGCGCCTATAACTCCAAATTTTTTACCTAACAACTGAGATAATACTTTTTTAGCAATAGCACCTGCTGCTACACGAGAGGCTGTTTCTCTTGCAGAAGATCTTCCACCACCTCGGTAATCACGGATACCGTATTTTTTAAAATAAGTGTAATCGGCGTGACCAGGCCGAAATTTATTTTTAATATTTCCATAATCTTTAGATTTCATATCCTCATTGTAAATAATCATAGATATAGGAGTCCCTGTTGTTTTTCCTTCAAAGACACCCGATAAAATTTGAACTAAATCACGTTCTTTTCTTTGGGTAGTAAATTTAGATTGCCCTGGCTTTCTTCGATTTAAGTCGCCCTGTATATCCTTTTCAGACAGAGCAATGTTGGGAGGACAACCATCCACTACACAGCCTATAGCAGGACCGTGAGATTCCCCCCAAGTAGTAAATCTAAAAACTTTTCCAAATGTATTAAATGACATATAGGTATTATATAAGTTAATTTGACTAAATTATGAACGAAAAATTAGGATTAGACCCAGCTTTTTTAAATGAAGAGAATCCATATAATCTCTTCAAGATTTGGATGAAAGAAGCAGAGAAGTCTGAAATCAATGACCCTAACGCATTGTCTGTTGCAACAGTTGATAGCGCTGGTCAGCCAGATAATAGAATGGTGTTACTTAAAGGTTTAACAGAAGAGGGTTTTGTTTTTTACACAAATTTAGAGAGCAAAAAAGGTAAGGATTTAAAAGCTAATCCTAAAGCCTCTATGTGTTTTCATTGGAAATCTCTTCAAAGACAGGTAAGAATTCAAGGCTCTGTTGCATTGGTGGACAATCAAACAGCAGATGAATATTACAATTCTAGAGCCTATGAGAGTAGAATAGGAGCGTGGGCTTCCACCCAATCAGAAGTGATGCAAACCAGAGATGAGTTTGAAAAAAAAGTGGAAGAATTTAAAAAGAAATATCCTGACCCAAACAATGTACCAAGACCATCATATTGGTCTGGTTGGTTGCTTAGCCCTTACAAAATAGAATTCTGGATGGATGTGAAAAATCGTCTGCACCAAAGATTATGTTACTCTAACATTGGTAACGCTTGGCACCAAGAAATTTTATATCCTTAATTTTTTTTCAAAATAGTTTTTGCGTACACTTTTGACAAAGGATGAGTAACTTTTTTTAATTGTTTAGAACGAATACTGAGCCAAGGATTAGGACAACCCCACTTTGTAAAGGTAGGAATAAGTTGATGCTCCCAATTTAAATATCCTTTGGCATCCTGTTTATTTCCCTTATGACGTTTCGGAAAAAAATAAGTAGGATCGTTAAAATCTTTTTTATTAAACGTTCTAGTTAGATTTTTTCTAGGAGGGTTCTTGTGCCAAATAGCTGGGTAGCCTAATCGGCGCAACCACAGTACAGTAAAAATTGCCGAAGTAGCAATTTCAGAAAATATATAAATAGGTGTGTTGGTTGCTGCAATAAACTTGTCTCCACTTTGTATAAGAGTTGTTGCATTTACTTTTTTCCAAACAGGTGGAGTGGTATTTTTTTTAATTTCTGATTCTACAATAAAAGAATAGCAATTTTGAATGCTCTCAGCTTGATTTATAGAAGGTAGTTGAAACTTTTTCTGAATTTTAGAAGCTAATTTTTTATCTCTAGTTAAGTCAATTTTTTTTTGGTGAATTTTTGATTTTTGTTTGTAATCTCTTTGAAAACCATTCAATTCCCAGTTTTGGGTACCGCCATTTAAAACATATTTTTTGTTAGAAAAATTGAAATCCGTTAACGTTTGGTAGGCTATAATACTTCTAGTCCTTCCCGCACAATGGACAACGAACGTTTGGGATTTGTATTTTTTATCATTTAAATACACAGGCAGTTCACCTCCAGAACACTGCCTTGAAAAAGGAAGAGTAAATTTTTCATACTCTGCTTTAGGACGAGCATCTATCTGAGCCACAGAGCCCATATCTTTTTGATGTAACTCTTTTAGCTGTTTTGGATATATATTATTAATATTCCCAGAGACTTCTATCCATTCCCCAAAAGCCTTGCAGAAAGTATGTTCACCAGCCCACATGGGTAATTTGGCCTTCGACCACGCCTTGTAGCCATCTCTAATGTAATGAAAATTGGTAAAACTCTTCTTTTTTAAGACAGAACTGGTTTTGATTCTTTCGTTTTTTGAAGCTCCAATAATTAGAAGATAAGTAGATGGATCTGGTATTAAATCTTGAATAATGAAACGAAATCGGTTCACAGGGCAATTAATAGCGCCAAATGCAAATTGCTGCACATACGTTTTACGTTTACGCACATCAATAAACGCAACATTATTTTTTTTATTTTTTAAAATGGCGATTGCATCTGGGCAATTTATAAAAGATAGATCGGACAAATCACTTTACTAACTACCAAGATCTAAAATGAATGCAATGATTTTTAAGGATCGTAATTAATAACGTCCAGTAAGAAGAAATTTTATATCCTTAAAGCAAAAAAGGCCCCGGTGAAGGGGCCCTTTTTAATGCAATTTAAAAAAACTAGATTGCCTTCGAAGACATTTGTTTAGCAATGTAATCCGCCTGTCGGATTGCTAATGCTACAATGGTCAATGTAGGATTTTCTGCTGCTCCTGTTGTAAACTGACTACCATCGGATACAAATAAATTTTTAACATCCCACGATTGGCCATGTTTATTTACAACACCATCTTTTGCTTTAGCACTCATTCGGTTGGTACCTAAGTTGTGCGTAGATGGATATGGAGGTGTTTCGATAACTCTCGTTGCACCAACAGCATTGTACATTTTTCTCGCTTGTTTGAATGCATGGTTTCTCATTGCAATGTCATTCGGATGATCACTGTAATGAACATTTGGAGCTCGCATTCCGTACTGATCTTTTTGATCTGATAAGGTCACACGATTTGAAGATTGAGGCATGTCTTCACCTACAATCCATAATCCTGCCATGTGATCATATTTTTCCATTGCGCCTGAAAATTCTCTTCCCCATTGTCCCGGATCCAAGAACGCTGCCATAAACGGAAGTCCAAGAGATAGTGTTTCTAACTCATAGCCACCCACGAAACCTCGCTTAGGGTTATGAATAGATTCATCTTGAACAATTCCTGCCATGGTAGTTCCACGATACATATAGACTGGTTTTTCAAAGATAGAATAAACACTACCCGTCATGTGACGCATATAGTTTTTTCCCACTTCACCAGAAGAGTTTCCTAGACCGTTTTTAAACATACTTGATTCAGAGTTTAAAAGAATCCTAGGAGACTCAATGGAGTTACCAGCAACAGCAACTACTCTTGCTTTTTGCACTTGGGTATTTCCATCCTTATCTTTGTAAACAACTCCAGTAACTTTACCCGATTTGTCATGTTCAATTCGTAACACATGACTATTCGGTCTTACTTCTAAGTTACCAGTCTTTTCTCCTTTTGGAATTGATGAATAAAGAGTAGACCATTTCGCCCCAGATTTACATCCCTGGAAACAAAAACCAATTTGTTGGCACGCTATTCTTCCATCTCTTGGCTTGGTATTAATGGACATATTTCCAGTATGTACTTGTTTATATCCAATTTTTTTAGCTCCTGCTTCAAAGACTTTATAATTATTGTTACCAGGTAATCTTTCAATACCGTTGGTACCTGTGGTTCCCATTTCATTTTCTGCTTTTGCATAGTAAGGGGCCATTTCTTTTCCATTAATTGGCCAGTCTAATAAGGATGCGCCTTTAACGTTTCCATAATTAGATTTTGCTTTCCATTCATGATCTTGGAAACGTAATGATGCTCCAGCCCAGTGAACGGTAGAGCCACCAACAGCTTTAACAATCCACGATGGTAGACCACCAAAGTCAGTTGCTACTCTCCAGTCACCAGATGTGCTTCGTTTATCTAGCCAAGAAATTTGACCAAACATTCCCCACTCATCATTACTAAAGTCTTTAATCTCGTGTCTTGCACCAGCTTCTAAGATTACAGACTTAACTCCTTTTTTTGCTAGTTCGTATCCTAGTGTTCCACCACCAGCACCCGATCCAATGATTACTACTAAACTATCGTCATTTTTATTAAATTTTGCCATTGATTTCTCCTATGCTTTCTCTAACCAGTTGATATCATTGTAACCTCTATTGAGGTAACCACCCTTATCAGCAGAAGCTCCTTCATAACCAAACTTAGGCCAGACTTCTTGATTGTTGTATAAGCCCGTTACTAAATCACCTCGTAATTTTGAAAACAAAGGTGAAGAAGTATTAGCTTTTAAAATATTTACTCGCTCAAGCTCTCGGTTAATATTTTTATAATCTCTTCCATATTTTGATTTAGAAGCAGCATTAATTTTTTTCAATTCAGATTGAATCATTTTTTTTAATCCTGCATCTTTTTTGGCTGCAGTATTGTAGCCTTCAATGACCTTTGCATAATATTTATCTGCCAGGTGATCATGTGGAAATATATCCCTTGCCATTTGAACAAGAGTTGCTCCATTATCTCCGCCTATGTTGTTAAATGTTGCCGCCCACGCAGAACTTTTTCCTAACACTAAATTTCCAACAATGCTAAGCCCAAGTGCTGTGGCTGCTCCTCCTTTTAAAAAAGAACGTCTAGATACAGATTTTTTATCCAAGATTCTCATAACTCTCCCCCTTTATTATGTTATTTGATCAAACAAAACATAACTTGAAATTAAAAAAATTAAAACAATTAAAAAAATTCATTTAAAAAAATTAATATAAAAAAAAAGATTTATAATTCGCCCATTAGTAGAACTTAAGAATGATTCTTAAATAGTACCTAATTCTTTGGCAATTTTGGCGGTATCCTCTGCACCCATAATTTCGATCCAGTAACCATCCGGATCTTTAATAAAAGCAAGTGGCTTCATAGATCCATCATCTGCTTTTTTTACAAATTCAACTCCATGTTTTTCAAAACGATTACATGCAGCATGTACATCAGGAACTGAAAAAGCTATGTGACCAAAGCCTTTTGGGTCTGTATTCCCATCATGAAATTTAACGGAATCATCATTTTCGGCCCCCCAATTATGAGTTAGTTCAAGTAAACCTTTTTCTCTAAAGGTCCACACGGTTCTTTCGAAGCTATCTGTTGGAATTTCTTTAATTTCTTTGTCATTATATTTTCCTAAAAAATAAAGAGAAAATTTCATAGAAGGAAAATCAAGTTTTTTTACAAGTCTCATACCCATAATTTTTGAATAAAAATCTAAAGATCTTTTAGGATCTTTAATTCTAAGCATCAGGTGGTTAAAAACATAACCATCCGTCTCTTTGTCGATAGAATTCGCTAGCCCTTCTGCTTTTTCTGCGTGAGTCATAGAATAAATTTAATCTATTTTAAATAGTGTGCTTTCGTCAAGTTTTTATTTAAGTTAGTTTTTTTAGAAAGGGTGGAAAGGCGCAATCTTAATGAAGTTAAATAATTATTTGCCTGAACTGTTTATAATGTAAAAGGCTACATTTTCAATTTCAGTTTTAGTTAGCATGCCTGTGCTTCCAAAAGCTGGCATGATTCCTTTTCCAGTAGTAACAGCCATGATAATTTTTTTTAGATCTGGTTTAAGCTCATCTAGGCTTGGTCCCACCTGTCCTTGAGAATCGGCTGCTTTTAAAACATGGCAGCTTCCGCACATTCCTTTTCCTATAAAAATTTCTTTGCCAACATTCATTTTAGCAGCATCAGCAAAAGACGATGATGCAAAAAAAATATTAAAAACAAATATAAATATAAATTTTTTCATTACTAAATTATTAAACTAAAATATAAATTAATAATTAACTTCATATCTTTAAAGAATTTCAATCCAGTAGCCGTCAGGATCTTTTATAAAAGCAATACTTTTCATAGAGCCGTCGCTTGGTTTTTTTTGAAAGGTAACGCCCAGTTGTTCAAATCGTTCACAAGCTTTTGCCACATCCGGAACTTTAAAAGCAATATGACCAAAGCCACGTGGTTCCTGATTTCCATCATGGTATGTAAAGTTAGAATCATTCTCAGTCCCCCAATTATGAGTTAATTCCAAAATAGATTTTTGCGATAGCGCCCAGCCTCTCATGTCATCATTATTTTGCGGAATAGTCTTTATCTCCTTTTTATTGAAGGTTCCTAAAAAATATAAAGAAAATTTACCTCCGGGAAAATCATTTTTACGTACCAGTCTCATTCCCATCACTCTAGTATAAAAATCTAAGGATTTTTTTGGATCCTTAACTCGCAGCATAGTATGGTTAAGTACAAATTCTTTGGTTTCTTGGTCTGGCGTTAGACAATTACCCTCAATATCTTTAAAATTAGTCATTAGCTTTTTTAATACGGTCAAATATTTTAGTCAAATTACGATCGATTGAACTAAAAATTTTTTCTTGTTTTAATTGTTTAAGAAGTTCTTCGTTAATTCCTTTTTTGGTTTGATAGTCAGTAACTAACTCTTTAGTTTTACTTTTAGATAAAAGCATAGAGTGAGAAAGACCAAACATTAAACTTGCAACAAGATCTTTTGCTTTAGCAGAAGATACCTTTCTTTTTACTAACCAATTTTCTAGAGTATTGCAGTATTCAAAATAAGTCGCCATCGTGGAGGTCATGGTCCACAAATGATTATTCTCTTTTTCGTTATTAGCAACAATCGCCATACCTAGATGATTAAAAAAATTAGTTACTTTTTTATTCTTAGGAAACAATACGATTGGACCGAGCTTGCTTGCAATCGTGGGCAAAGGAGCTGCTTTGACAATACTTGTTGCAGGTCGAAGTGTTTTTTTTAAATAAGTCATATTCAGAGTAGAAACAAAGCTAACAACTGTCTGATTTTTTTTAAAGGTGAGTTCTTTTAATATTTTTTTAGCAACACCTGGAACTACTGCAATAAAGACCCAAGATGATCTTTGAATAATTTCCTGATTGTCTTTTACGATTTTTACTTTTTTAAATTTTTTAGATAAAGCCAGAGAATTCTTCTTATTACGCTCAGAAATTAGAATTTGCTTAAGTTTAATGTTTGATCTAAACAATCCCTGTATAACGGATGTAGTTATTTTACCGGTACCTATAAATCCTATGTTCATTATTGTAATTTTTAACCAAAAACCAAAGAATGTCTATTTATAAAATCCCAGGACCTTTGTTAATTGCAATGGGAGGATTGTTTTTAAGCTCTGGAGGAACTATTTTTCGATCTTTTGAAATGGCGGATCCATGGGCTATCTATTTTTGGAGATCTGTTTTTTTTACACCAGCCGTATTACTTTTTATTTTTGCAACAGAAAAATCTGAATTTGTTAATAAATTTAGAAACTTAGGAATAATTGGAATTGTTTGCGCAGCTCTTTATGCTTCTGGAAGTGCTGCTTTTATGTTTGCTTTAAAGCATACCACTGTTGCTAATGTTGTCTTTATTATCAGTATTCAAAGTTTTTTTCTTGCCATCATGGGCTATTTTTTTTTAAAAGAAAAAATTAATTTTTCTACTTTAGTTGCTATTATTTTGGCAGCAGCGGGTTTGTATGTCATGATTGGTACTAATATTTCAGGGGGAACAGCTCTTGGAAATGCGTATGCCTTTATCATACCAATTGCTTTTACTGCGGTAGTTATTCTTATTAGAAAATTTAATCATATTGATATGGTTCCTGCTGTTGGCTTGTCAGGTGTATTTGCTTTAACAGCTGGATTTTTATTAAGCGACACCATTGCGATTACTCCCCACGATCTTCTATTAGTCTTTTTTTTTGGAGCTTTGCAGTATGCGCCAGGATTTATTTGTTTAACTCTTGGTTCTAGAAAAACTCCTGCAGCAAAAGTGGGTATTTTTGCATTCACTGAAGCCATTGCTGGTCCTGTTTGGGCCTATTTATTTATTAACGAAGTTCCTCCATTGGGAGTTTTAATAGGAGGAAGTATGATTTTTTTAGCCATTCTTCTCAAAAGTTTTAAATCATAAAACTTAGTTTTTTTATTTTGGCAAATCAGTATAGGATATGTTTATGGGTAAAGTTTTAAGAAATATTCAGTTAACAGGCGCTGTATTGATCATGATTGCAACAGTTGTTGCTTTTGGGGTTGAGATCAAAGAAATGGTTGTAACTAAAGAGATTAACCTTGCTGATATATTGCTTTTATTTATCTATTTAGAAGTTCTGGGAATGGTGACAAGTTACTGGGGTGCTCAAAAAATTCGTTTAACATATCCTCTTTTTATTGCCATCACAGCCATTGCTCGTTTAATTATCTTGCAAAAAAAAGACTTAGAGGCTGTTTCTTTAATCTATGAGTCTGGTGCCATCTTGATTATGGCTATAGCTATTCTAATCTTACGACTTAGAAGAAGCAAAATGATCAAGGTTGATCTAGATAAAAACGATCTTTAATTTCTTTTGAATTTTTAACATAATGAGCTCGTCTAAAGGATTTTTGTCATTAGGAAACCAGCTTTTTTCCAAAGAACATATTAAAGATTATAAAAAGCACCATTTTTTTATGGCAGAGGATTATGGCCTTTGCACTTATGAAAAGCATCATAAACAAAAAATTTTACTTTTTTTATCTGCCATGCGTTCTTATGCAGAGGAATTATCTGCCGCTAAGTACCAAGTTACTTATTACGATTGTAATCACCCTTTATTTAAAAAAAGCTATGAAACCAAACTATTAGAATTTATTAAAAAAAATTCTATTAAAGAAATGTTTAGCTTTGAAGTAGAAGATAAGTTTTTAGAACAGAGATTACATTCTTTTTTTTTAAAAAATAAAGTTTCGTACCAAACCATTAAATCACCTATGTTTGTTACAACTAGAAAAGATTTCACAGATTATTTACAAAGCAATAAGAAGCCGTTCATGGCAACTTTTTATAAATTGCAAAGAACAAAAATGAATGTGCTCATCCAAGATAAAAATAAACCAGTAGGAGGCAAGTGGTCATTTGACGAAGAAAATAGAAAAAAATTACCCAAAGTTATAACCATACCTAAAGTTCAATCTTTTAAGATGTCTGAGCATACAAAAAAATTAAAACCTTTCATTGAGAAAAATTTTTCTTCATACCCTGGTATCTTAGATTCTTTTAATCATCCCACCACCAGAAAAGATGCCATTAAATTATATCTTAATTTTTTAAAAGAGAAATTTGCACTATTTGGCGACTATGAAGATTCGATGACTGTAAAGTCACACACTGTATTTCACAGTATGTTAAGTCCGATTATTAATTTAGGGCTAATTACTCCTGCTACCCTGATTAAGGAAACTTTAGATTTTGCCAAAGCAAATAAAATTCCATTAAACTCATTGGAGGGATATGTCAGACAAATAATTGGCTGGAGAGAATTTATGAGAGGAATTTATCAAAATTACGAAAAGCGTTTGTTAAATACTAATTTTTTTAATCATCAAAGAAAATTAAGTAAGAGTTGGTATGATGGAACTACGGGCATTGTTCCTTTGGATCATGCTATTAAAAACTGTTTGCAGTTTGGATATACTCATCACATAGAACGATTGATGGTTGTTTGTAATTTAATGAATTTATCAGGAATACAACCCGTGCAAGTATACAAATGGTTTATGGAAATGTATGTGGATTCTTCTGACTGGGTCATGGCACCCAATGTTATGGGTATGGGGCTATTTAGTGATGGAGGTATCTTTGCAACCAAGCCTTATATTTGCGGGTCTAGTTATATTTTAAAAATGAGCGACTATCCTAAAGGAGAGTGGTGTGAGGTGATGGATGGGTTGTATTGGAAGTTTATTCAAGACCACAAGGATTTCTTTTTAAAAAACTACAGATTAGCCATGATGGCAAAACTTTTAGAAAAAATGGATAGCGTAAGAAAAAAAAGAATATTTTCTAAAGCAGATGAGTTTATTCATCAAAATACTAATTAAACTAAAGTTTAACGTAAAAATTAAATTTACTTCCTAGATAAGAATCGTTATCAATTAACTTGACAATGATAATCATTATCAATATTAGAATATTAAATCAATAAAACAGGAAAAAAAATGAAAAAAATAATATTTACAGGACTTTTTGTTCTTTCAACAATTTGTTCCTCTTTTGCTGCTGAGGTTAATTTATTTACCTCTAGGCACTATAGTTCAGATGTGGAGTTGTATAAAAAATTTACCAACAAAACAGGTATCAAGGTTAATGTGATCAAAGCAAAGTATAAAGTCTTAGAAAAAAGACTTTTGTCAGAAGGAAAATCCTCAAAAGCTGACGTTGTAATTACGGTAGATGCAGGTGCGCTAGGTTCTGCTACAAAAAAAGGAATTTTTCAAAAAATCAAATCAGAGACTTTAAATTCTAAAATTCCATCTAATTTTAGATCAGCTCATTGGTACGGAATCGCAAAAAGAGCAAGATTAATTTATTTTAATCCAGAAACTTTTTCGCCTGAAGTTGCCAAAAATTTAAATTATGAAGATTTGGCTAATCCAATGTTCAAGAAAAGAGTTGTGATTAGAAAATCAAGTAATGTTTATAACCAATCTTTAGTTTCTTCTTTAGTTGCTAATAACGGGGTTTCAAAAACTTCAAAATGGGCAAAGGGCTTGGTATCTAATATGGCTCGTAAACCAAAAGGAAATGATAGAGCGCAAATTCTGGCTGTCGCAGCAGGTGAGGCTGATTTAGCTGTAGCTAATTCATACTACATTGCTTTGATGCTATCAGGAAAAAAAGGTCCTGAGCAACAAGCTGCTGCCAAAAAAATTCGTCCTGTGTTCCCTAACCAATCTAACAGGGGAACTCATATGAATATTAGTGGAGGTGGAGTTGCTAAGTATGCACCTAACAAAGAAAATGCAATTAAATTTTTAGAATTTTTATTAACAAAAGAGGCACAAGAACACATTGTTAATAATTCTTTTGAATACCCAATGATTGCAGGAGTAGAACCGAATAAATTAATCGCTCAGTTTGGTACATCTTTTAAACAAGATAACAAAACTAAAGTGACGACTTATTATAGCAATCAAAAGAAAGCTTTAACGTTAATGAAAAAAGCTGGTTGGTAATAATTAAGTTAATTTATATGGAGGCTCGTTCTAAATATTTTTTCTCCCCCGGGAAATTGTTATTTGACAAGTCTCCAAAAAATTAAGATAAAAATGAAAAAAATACTAAACCTAATTTATTTATGTATCGACAGTTTTGCTAATTGGATTCATTTCAAAGTATACAAAAGCAAAAGAAGAACATGTCAGTGTTCAATCAGTAGCTCAAAAAATGAATTTAATAATATCAAAAACTTTAAAAATTCAATTATTTCTACTGAGTATGAAAAAAAGTTTTAATTACGACGGTCATTCTTTTTTATATTTCTGAAACAACTCTACAAATATTAAAATCAAACCATTAACATATACAGATCTTTTATATTTGAATAAAAATAAAGAAGAATTGATTAATTTTATTCTAAACTATTTGGAAAAAGAAGATAAAGTACAAAAAAATGCAAAAAATATTCTCAGCTTTGAAAAATATAAATTTATGGTTAATTAGTTCAATCTGTATTTCGTTATTAGTAGCTATCCCAATTTTTGTAATATTTTCAAGTTTTTTTGGTGAAACGTCTAGTTATTTAGCTCTTTTGAGTGAAACTTTTTTATTCAAGTATATTTTTAATACCATTATTTTATTAGTTGGCGTTTTGTTTTTAACATTTGTTTTTGGAGTTGGTATTGCCTATTTCGTTTCCTTTTATACTTTTCCAGGTTCACAATTCTTTACTTGGGCAGTAATTTTATCTTTTGCAGTGCCCGGGTATATTTACGCATATTCCTTAACAGCTTTTTTTGAGAATTATGGAACTCTTTTTTCGTTGCTCACCTTTTTTTTTGGAGAGGCCAATTACAATATTTATATTCCAAGAATTGACAGTCTGTTAGGAAGCATTTTCTCAATTTCTTTTTCTCTATTTGTCTATGTATATTTATTAACAAGAGCTCTTTTTGGATACCAGTCTCAAAATATGATTGATGCTGGAAGAAATATGGGCTTTAGCTCATATAATATTTTTAAAAAAATTATTTTACCTTCAGCTAAGCCAGGAATAGTCGCTGGATTATCTCTTGTTGCTATGGAATGTATCTCTGACTTTGGAACAGTGGAGTTTTTTAATGTTGAAACTCTTACTACTGCTATTTATGATAGTTGGATTACATTTGAAGATTTAAATACAGCTAATATACTTTCTTTTTATTTGCTTATTTTTATTTTAATATTTTTTTCTCTGGAAAGACTTTCAAGAAGCAAATCTAGATTTAACATTCCCTCAAAAGGCTTTTCTAAGATTGAAAAAACTAAACTCGTTGGAAAAAAAGCATTTTTTGTTTTTATTTTTTGTTTCTTAATTTTCTTTCTTTCTTTTATATTTCCTCTTTTGCAAATGATTTATTGGTTAATTAAATTTCCCGATTCTTTTGATCTAGGAATGTTTTTTAGCCTCTCATATAATTCAATAACCGTTATTATAATTACCTGTTCAGTTTTAATATTTCTTTCCTTTATTGTAAATTATGGAATTCGCGTAACTGATAACAAATATCTAAAAGCCCTAACTAATTTCTCAATATCAGGATATGCAATACCTGGTATTATTCTTTCAGTTACAATTTTAACATTCGCTTCTTATGCAGATCAGTTTTTATCAGAATATTTTTTTATTCTTGGTTTTAAAACACTTATTATAGGAACTATTTTCGGCTTGATTGTTGCTTACTTTATAAGATTTTTTTCACTGGCAGTTAATGGAATAAGAAGTGGTTATGAAAAATTAAATCACTCTTTAGACGATGCTAGTTATTTAATGGGGTATTCAAAAATTGGAACTTTTGCAAAAGTGCACATTCCTTTTCTAAAAAATAACTTAATTTTAATTTGTATGTTGCTATCAATTGATCTTATTAAAGAATTGCCAATTACCTTAATTTTAAGACCCTATAATTTTGAAACATTTGCTACCCAAGCCTATAATTTTGCCTCTCAAGACATGTTGGAATACACAGCTTTACCTAGCTTGTTCTTAATACTTTTTGCCAGTTTTTTTATCTTGATTTCAAAAAAACACATTTTAAAGGGTTTCTAAATTTAATTTGTGTTATTGATTGACATTGATAATCACTCTCAATACTTAAAGCTCTGTAATGAAAAATTATTTAGATATTAATAATGTAGATTTTTTTGCTGGCGACAGTCTGGTTTTGGAGAATATTTCCCTCTCAATTCCTAAAAAGGGCGACTGTATTTGTTTATTGGGTCCTTCTGGCATTGGAAAAACAACTGTTCTTAGAGCTATAGCTGGATTGATTAAAATACCAAGCGGCTCTATCATTTTAAAAGAGAAGATTTTAAATAATAACAATATTTTTGTTGAGCCCGAAGAAAGAAATGTTTCTTTAAGTTTTCAAGAAAATGCACTTTTTCCTCACTTCACAGTAGAGGAGAATATAAAATTTGGAATTCAAAGATCCCTGTTTTGCTCAAAAAATAAGAACGGACCATTGAAATTTAGTATGGAAGAATTATTGGATTTATTTTTTATAAGCAATTTAAAGAAAAAATATCCACATGAGATTAGTGCCGGCCAAGCCCAAAGAGTGTGTGTTGTAAGATCAATCATTCACAATCCAGATCTTTTACTTCTGGATGAACCTTTTGCAAATTTGGACCAAAATTTAACAGAAAAAGTGCAAATCAATTTAAAGGAAATTCTAAAAGAAGCAGGGATGACTTCTATAATAGTTACACACGATAAGTATGAAGCTTTTTATCTTGCTGATTATTGTGGAATCTTACTTGATAAAAAAATGGTCCAGTTTGATAAACCATATAACATACATCATAAACCAAATTCCAAAGAAGTAGTTGATTTTTTTAATAGGGGTGTTTTAATTTCTGCAAAAGTTATAGGAAAAAATAAGCTTTTCAATGAAGAGCTTGGAGAGATTCAGGGAGAGTTTTCAAAAGATTATCCTCTTAACGAGCAGGTTGAGCTTCTAATACAGCCAGAAGACCTAATCCATGATGACGAAAGTGATTTAAAACTTGAGGTTGTGGATAAAAAATTTAGGGGTACAAATTTTGTTTATACCTTAAAAACAGGTTCAAATAATTTATTACCAGTTTTCGTACATTCCCATCACGAACATCTACATCAAGAAAATGAAAAGTTTGGTATCAAAAAACCAATTTTTATTGATCATCTGGTCTGCTTCTAATTATCGCTATTAAAAAAAAACAAATTGTAATATTTGTAGAGAAGTTTTAAAATTTAATAAATTTTTTTAAAGGAGTCAAAATAATATGAGTAATGAAATCGTAAAGTCTAGTTCTGCAGGAAAATGTCCTATCATGCACGGAGGAATTACTAAAGCAGGTGAATCAAATACTTCTAGACTTTGGCCGAATAGTATCAATCTAGATATTTTACATCAGCACGATACAAAAACCAATCCTCTTCCAGAATTAAATTACAGAAAAGAAGTTAAGAAATTAAATTTTAAAACTTTAAAAAAAGATTTACTTAAATTAATGACTGACAGTCAGGAATGGTGGCCGGCAGATTTAGGAAATTACAACGGCTTAATGGTTAGGTTAACTTGGCACCAAGTTGGAACTTATAGAGAATTTGATGGAAGGCCTAACGTAGGATCGCATAGATTTTCTCCTCAAGACTCTTGGCCCGATAATACAAATTTAGATAAAGCAAGACGTCTTCTTTGGCCTATTAAAAAAAAATATGGAAATAAATTAAGCTGGTCAGATTTAATGTGCTTAGCTGGCACGATGGCTTATGAGCAGGCTGGGTTTAAAACTTTTGGTTTTTCATTCGGTAGAGAAGATATTTGGGAACCAGAAAAAGATGTATACTGGGGTTCAGAAACTGAACCGTTGGCTGTGAATAGATATAGTGATCCAGAAGATCGTTCTTCATTAGAAGCTCCACTGGCAGCATCTCACTTTCAATTAGTTTATGTTAATCCTCAAGGAGTAGAAGGAAAACCAGATCCAGCAAGAACTGCAATGGATGTTAGAGAAACTTTTGGTCGAATGGGAATGAATGATGTTGAAACAGCTGCACTGACAATTGGAGGCCACTCTATCGGAAGAGCTCATGGAAATGGTGATCCAGCTAATTTAGGACCAGAGCCTGCAGGTGCTGATATTCACGAACAAGGATTTGGATGGAATCAAGAAAATGGAACAGGGGTAAATCAAATTACTTCTGGTCTTGAAGGGGCTTGGACAACCAATCCTGATAAATGGGACCATCAATATTTAGATCTTCTGTTAAACTATCAGTGGGAAAGTAAAAAAAGTCCTGCTGGAGCTTGGCAGTGGGAACCGATTAATCTTGAAGAGCACAAAAAACCTGTCGATTTAGGTGACCCTAAAAAGAAAGCTAGATTAATGTTTACCGACGCTGACATGGCGATGGCGATGGATCCAGAATACAGAAAAATTTCAGAAAAATTCTACAAAGATCCAAAATTTTTTGAAGATTCATTTGCTCGTGCTTGGTTTAAGTTAACGCATAGAACCATGGGAAATAAAAAAAATTACATTGGCCCATGGGCACCTAAAGAAGATTTGCTCTGGCAAGGTAACGTTCCATCTGCAAAAAATAAATATAGTGTAGAAAAAGTAAAAAAGATGATCGCAGCAAGTAGTTTAAGTGTTAGCGATTTAGTTACTACTGCATGGGATAGTGCAAGAACTTACAGAAGAACTGACAAAAGAGGTGGAGCTAATGGTGCAAGAATTCGTCTAGCACCCATGAAGAATTGGGAAGCTAATGAGCCTAAAAGACTTTCTAAAGTTTTAAAAGTTCTTGAAAATATTGCAAAAAAAACAAAATCCACGGTTGCTGATGTAATTATTCTTGCTGGCAATGTTGGGCTTGAAAAAGCAATCAAGAAAGCAGGCTCTAAAGTTAAGGTTTCATTTAAGTCTGGAAGAGGAGACTCTACTCAAAAAGAAACTGAAGTGAAAAGTTTCAAATGGCTTGAACCTTATCATGATGGATTCAGAAATTATGCGAAAGCGGATTATTCTGTAATGCCAGAGGAACTAATGTTAGAGCGAGCATCCTTAATGGGCTTAACCGCACAAGAAATGACCTGTCTTGTAGGAGGCATGAGAGTGTTAGGAACAAATCATGCATCTGCAAAAAACAAAGGAGTACTAACTAGCAAAGTTGGTGCTTTAACAAATGATTTTTTTGTTAATCTGGTAGACATGAAATATACGTGGAAACCAACGGGTAAAAACTCTTACGACATTATTGATCGTAAAACAAAGAAAGTTAAATTTACTGCATCAAGAGCTGACTTGGTGTTTGGTTCTAATTCTATACTTAGATCTTATGCGGAAGTGTATGCACAAGATGACAATAAAGAAAAATTTGTAAAAGACTTTGTTACTGTTTGGGCCAAGGTCATGAATGCAGATCTTCCAAAACTTAATTAATTAATTTTTATTGTAAGCGCCATGTTCATTACCGAATTTGGCGTTTATAGCTTGGTACTATGAACAAGTACTTACTTTCTTTTATTTTCTTACTTTTTTTTTCAAACTCATCATTTTCAGAAATTAAGCTTACTAAATTATTAGACCAGTTAAATTCACCGTGGTCATTAACTATAGTAGAAGAACAGACCTATCTCATTACAGAAAAGTCTGGAAATCTAGTTTTGTTTAACAAAGCAAAGAATATTAAAAAAAATATTAAACATAACTTAAGTGTCTTAGAGGATGGCCAAGGAGGTCTACTAGATGCTGTGTACCACAGCGGATATATTTATGTTTCTTACTCAGAAGACAGGGGAGGTGGAAAATCTAGCACTTCGGCAGCTAGAGCAAAATTTAATAAAGATAAATTAAATTTTGTAAATATTTTTCAAGCCAATCCCCCAATTAATAGCGGATATCATTTTGGTTCTAGATTGGTGATTAAAGGTAAGCATCTTTATATTTCTGTAGGAGAGCGCGGAGAGGGAATTATTGCTCAAGATCCAAATAAGCATCCAGGAAGTATTATTCGAATTTACTTAGATGGAACTATTCCAAAAGATAATCCTAAATTTAAAGGAAAAAATAATTGGCTACCAGAGATCTATCAAATTGGTATCAGAAACGTTCAAGGAATGGCCTTATCCC
>Ga0307995_1000224_pt1 | contig 41173 bp, 37 predicted proteins | sample EllFjometagen262_FD_203132 | JGI IMG/M metagenome (GOLD analysis project Ga0307995, IMG submission 203132) | Marine microbial communities from Ellis Fjord, Antarctic Ocean - #262 | ecosystem: Environmental > Aquatic > Marine > Unclassified | place: Southern Ocean | collected 2014-11-02 | reverse complement strand
ACCTCCTCTTACAAAAACATCAGTATCTAAGTTATACTGTTTTGTTTTGAGGTTTTGAATTATTTGAAAATAGTCTTCTGTACCCTCAGCTGGCTTAATATTATTTGTTTTGTAGTACTCTTTAATAAAATTAACAGCTAATTTTTGACCTTTACTTCCCGTTTCTCTTCCACCAAAATAGTCTGAAGCATAAACATAAAGTAAATTTTGTAATTCATTTGATGTTATTGTTTTAGCATAATTTAAAACACTTTTTTTTTGAGATAACAGAAAAAAGGGAACTAAAAAAAAGAGTAGAAATATTTTTTTCATGTTTAAATTTTAAAAATGTAAATTTATTGAATAATTTTATTGTGAGATGACAAATTATTTAGAATTTTTAATTTGATTTAGAATTTCATTCCAAAGATTAATTCTTAATTGGAGCGCTTTTTTGGAATAGCTGATTACTTCCTCCTATTTATTATCATCATCACTATATAAATTTTGAACCATTTTAAGGGCCATTGGGCCATGTTCTCCAGATTCTACTTCTTTAATTATTTTTTCTATTTGATCTGTTTTAGTACCTAGCGATTTCATTGCCTCTAAGTACGCTTCAAAGTGATTCGTTGGAATTCCGTGTCTGTTTAAATCAAGATTTCTCCACCCCAAACGATTTCATTGATTAATCGCGAGGAGGCAGAATGTCCAGAGGGTTTCCATGGAACATCATTACAACTTAAAAGGTTTTGAAGTTGTTTGAGAAGTGACATAAAGTCCCAAACGGCAAAAACATGTTGCTCCATGAAGCAATGAATGTCCATTTAAAGATTTTATTGATTTGTATATAAGATGATTTATTAATTCATCTTCAAAAGTGGTATATTCGAGTGTAAATATATTGATAAATTGATCCTCAAATGGAGCAAAATACACTTTTACTATTTCTTTTTTCATCTGTTTTATTGACACTTGCTCCAGGACCAGATATTTTATTTGTGATTAGCACAAGTTTTGGAAAAGGATGGAGAGATGGAATTAAGTTAGCCTTCGGTCTAACCTCAGGGATTTTAATTCATACACTTGTTATTGTTTTGGGAATGGGAAGTATTTTAGAATATTACCCTGAGGTAATTCGATTTATTGAAATTATAGGTGGAATTTATTTAATTTATTTAGCAATTAATACTTGGAGATTATCCAATCAGTCTCAAACTGAAAATAATCTAGAGACAGTCTCTCAAAATTTATTTATAACAGGATTAATTATGAATTTGAGTAATCCCAAAGTGAGCTTGTTTTTTTTAAGTTTTTTCTCTGGCTTTTTATTTCATGATAGCTGGAGTTATTCTCTTCAGTTTTCATTTTTAGGAGTTATATTTTATTTTCAGGCTTTAATTGTTTTTTGTTTATGTTCTGTTTTAGTAGATAAATTAATTGGCAAAGTAACTATCCCAATTTTTTGGAATAAAATCCAATCTATAATTTTATTTATTGTAGCAATAATTATAATCTATCCCTGAGATAATGAGTTTAATAAAATTAATTGAATGTCCACGTGATGCACTGCAAGGTTTCTCAAAACCAATAAAAACCTTAGATAAGATATCATATTATCAAAGTTTATTAAAAGTAGGTTTTGACACATTGGACTGTGGAAGTTTTGTTTCACCAAAAGCAATTCCTCAAATGGCTGACACTCATGAGGTAATTTCAGGTTTAAACTGTAATAATACTTCAACTAAATTACTTACGATAGTAGCAAACGAAAGAGGCGCCAAAGAGGCAGTAAACTTCGAAAAAATAAAATATTTAGGATATCCATTTTCAGTATCTGAAAATTTCCAGATGAGAAATACTAGTAAAACTATTGCGCAATCAATCGAAGTTTTAAAAACAATTTGTGAATTAGCTACAAAAAATAAAAAAGAAGTCGTGGTTTATCTATCTATGGGCTTTGGAAACCCATATGGAGATCCATGGAGTCCAGAAATAATAAGAAATTGGGTGAATGAAATAATTTCATTGGGAGTTAGTATATTTTCACTTTCAGACACTATCGGATTGGCGTTACCTGATTCAATCTCTTCTTTATTTTCGGGTTTAATTAATGAATATTCAAAAATTGAGTTTGGTGCTCATTTCCATTCACATCCCGATCTTTGGTATAAAAAAGTTAATGCGGCCTATTTAGCTGGCTGTACTCGTTTTGATGGAGCTATAATGGGTAGGGGAGGCTGCCCCATGGCACAAGATGAATTAGTTGGAAATATGCCTACAGAAAAATTAATATCTTATTTAACTACCCGTGATAACCTACCCGAATCATTAGATGTTTTAGCCTTTGAAAGCGCTTATAATCATTCGCGTAGAATTTTTGTTTAGATGAATTAAAAAACTCCCTTTTCTTGATTTTATTCATTTCTTTATTGAAACGTATTTAAAATTACTATATTTGCACGCAATTAATTATATATTAGTTGCTTATGAAATCCAATAAATTTTTCGGTCAAGGTCTTACTTACGATGACGTATTGTTAGTTCCTGCTTATTCAGAAATTTTACCAAGAGAAGTTTCTATTAGATCTCGTTTTAGCAGAAATATACCTTTAAATACACCTATCACTTCAGCAGCTATGGATACCGTTACTGAAAGCAAAATGGCTATTGCAATCGCTAGTGAAGGAGGTATAGGTGTATTACATAAAAACATGTCAATTGAAAACCAAGCTGCTAAAGTTCGTGCAGTAAAGCGTTCAGAATCAGGTATGATAATTGATCCAGTTACACTTCCTAAATCTGCAACTGTTTTTGATGCAAAACACAATATGAACCTTTATAAGATTGGTGGAATTCCCATTATAGATGATCAAAATAAATTAATAGGGATTGTAACAAATAGAGATTTGCGTTTTGAGAAAGATAATAAGCGTCCAATCCGAGATATTATGACTTGTGAAAATCTTATCACAGTTAAGGAAGGAACATCGTTAAAGGATGCTGAACAAATTTTACAAAAACATAAAATAGAAAAACTTCCTGTTGTTGGAAATGATTACAAACTAGTTGGTTTGATAACTTTTCGAGATATAACAAAGCATACTACCAAACCTAATTCAAATAAAGATCAATATGGTCGTTTACGAGTTGCAGCAGCAGTTGGAGTAACTCGAGATGTGATTGAAAGAGTTCAGGCTCTTTTTAATGCAGGAGTTGATGCTATTGTTATAGATACTGCCCATGGACATACTAAAGGAGTAGCTGAGGTTGTTAAAAGAGTAAAGTTAAAATTCCCTAATCTTGATGTAGTTGTTGGAAATATTGCTACTGGGGCAGCAGCTAAATACCTTGCTAACATTGGTGCAGATGCCGTGAAAGTAGGAATTGGTCCTGGTTCTATTTGTACTACTCGAGTCATCGCTGGTGTTGGCTATCCACAACTTTCTGCTATTTTAGAGATTAAGAATGCTTTGGCAGATACAGATATACCTATAATAGCAGATGGAGGTATTCGTTATACAGGAGATATTCCTAAGGCTATAGCTGCAGGTGCAGATTCTGTAATGTTAGGTTCTTTATTAGCTGGAACTAAAGAATCTCCAGGTGAAACCGTTATTTATGAAGGTAGAAAATATAAAACTTATCGTGGAATGGGTTCTGTTGAAGCAATGAAAACGGGAAGCAAAGATCGTTATTTTCAAGATGTAGAAGATGACTTAAGGAAATTAGTCCCTGAGGGTATTGTTGGTCGTGTACCTTATAAGGGAGATTTAAATGAAAGTATTCATCAGTTTATAGGTGGGTTAAGAGCTGGTATGGGATATTGTGGGGCAAAAGACATCAAATCACTTCAAGAAAAAGGACAATTTGTTACAATTACTTCGGCAGGAATGCGGGAAAGTCACCCGCATAATATAAGTGTTACTAAAGAAGCACCAAATTATAGCCCAGGTTAGAAATCAGGAAGCAATTATTTTAAATGTTTTTACCTTATTATTATTATTAATCCTAACAATAAACATGTTTCCTGATTCCAGAGAGAATGAAAAATTAAACTGAAATAATTCTTGTGTGTAAATAGAATTAATTTTATTACCGATGATAGAGTATATTTCAATTTCACCCGGCCCATTAAATCCATTAATAATTAAACTTCCTGCCTTATAAATTACGATTTGATTATCTTGCAATACATCTACATTTAAAGTAGGTGAGATTGTTGCAAAAGCAAAGAATGAAGAGAAGAATATTATTAAATGTAATTTTTTCATCACTATTTATAAATACAATGCAATTTACGAAAAACTTTTGAGTTATAATATATTTTTCAACAATTTAACATCATGATATTCAGGTATTTATATATCTTATTAAAAAACATATATAATATTGTTAAAAACTATGCAATAATTCATAGATTTTACGTTAATTTTTTTGTTTTGATTATTGTTTTATTGATTTTTTCCTGTAATAAATGGGGTCCCAATGAAGATAAAGTTTTAGCAAGAGTGGGTTTAGTGTATTTACATAGTTCGGATTTAGAATCTAAGTTATTTGATTTTAAAAGTTCTCAGGACAGTACACTTAAATCGAGAAACTATATTGATTTTTGGGCTAGAAATCAATTATTACTTCAACAATCCAAAATTAATTTAACAGATGAGAAAATAATTAACCTCGAAAACCTTATTAATCAATATCGATTAGATTTGTACTCCAACACTTACAAAACAACATTAATTAATAAAATTTTTGATTCATTTGTATCCGAAAATGAAATAGATTCTTTTTTATTAAAAAACAAAAAAGTTTTTAAATTAAATGCGCCGCTTTACCAAGTACGATATATTAATTTACCACCTAATAATGTTGATCAAAGCGAAATTAAAAGAAGTTTTGAGCGAAATAATAAGGATGATCAATCCTTCTTAGATTCCTTATCATTTCAATATTTTAATTATATATTAAAGGATAGTGTTTGGATAAGTAAAAATGAAATGTTGTCCGAAATAAGTTTTTTATCACAAGATAATTTAGATAAATACATAAAAAAATCAAAATTTTTTGAAATTGAGGATTCATTGGGGGTATATTTGTTCTATGTTAAAGACTATTTGAAAAAAGGTGATATAGCACCTAAAGAGGTCATTAATTCAACTATAAAAAACATAATTTTAAATCAACGAAAGTTGAAGCTTACAAAACAATTTGAAAAAGATATTTTAAAGGATGCAATTAAATCAAACACTTATGAAGTTTATTAATCTAGTTTTCTTTTTTGGGCTCATATTTCAGCTCGTCTCAGCTCAAGAAAACAACTCAGCGAATCGAATAAAAGTCGATGGTGTTTTAGCTGTAATAGGTGATTATGTGATATTAGATTCTGATATAGACAAAACTTTGATAGAAATGGAATCTCAAGGGATTCCTACAAAAAATATTAGCCGTTGTGAATTATTAGGTAAATTGATGGAAGATAAATTATATGCACATCATGCAATCCAAGATAGTCTAGAAGTAAATGTAGAGGAAGTATATGGTGCGGTTGACCAGATTATAGACAACTTTACTAGAGAAATAGGTTCTATTGAAAAAGTTTTAGATTTTTATAATAAAAGCGACGAATCTACTTTTAGGAAAGAAATTTTTGAAATTAATAAGCTTCAAAAGCTTTCCTCAATGATGCAGACTCAAATTATTGAAGACATAGAAGTTACTCCAGAAGAAGTAAGGATTTTTTTTGAATCTATTCCTAAAAATGATCTTCCAACCTTTGGAACAGAATTAGAAATTTCACAAATTGTGATTGAACCAGAAGTTAGTGAAAGAGAAAAAAACAGAATTATTAACCAATTAAAAATTTTTAAAGAAGATGTTTTGGAGCGAGGTTCTAGCTTTGCATCTAAAGCTATACTGTATTCTCAAGATCCAGGATCACGATCTACTGGCGGCAAATACACATTGCATAGAAAACGCCCTCAAATGGTTAAGGAGTTTAGGGATGAGGCTTTTAGCTTAGAAGAGGGTGAAATATCAGAGCCTTTTAAATCTGATTTTGGGTGGCATATTTTAATGGTAGATAAAATCCGAGGTCAAGAAGTTGATGTTAGACATGTGCTACTAACCCCCAAAATTGAACCCGACAAACTCAAAGAGGCTAAGAAAAAGCTCGACACTTTAAAACAACGCTTATTAGATGATGTTATTTCTTTTAAAGATGCTGCGCTTATGTTTTCAAGTGAAAAGGAAACAAAGTTTAACGGAGGTGTTTTGATTAATCCTCAAACTGGAGATACTCGTTTTGAATTGACGAATCTAGACCCTGTTCTTTATAGTCAAATTCGAAATTTAAAAGATATGGAAATTTCATCACCTCTTTTAGAAGAAGATCGTTCTGGATTAAAAAAATATAAACTTATAAAAGTTAGTAATCGATTTGATGAGCACATAGCGGATTACTCCAAAGATTATGTCAGAGTTAAAGCACTTGCTCTAAAGGAAAAACAATTAAAATCTATTCAATTATGGATGTCTGAGAAGATTGAAAGTACTTTTATTAATATCAATCGTGATAGTAAATCCTGTAACTTCAATAATAATTGGTTGAAATTGTAATTATTTAAAGTATTTAAATGGAACCCAAAGCATTCCAAAACATTCGCCGTTATCTTTATTAATATTTTTATGGTGTATTTTATGTGCTCGTCTAATTCCTTTAACGAATTTATTATTAAAATTTCTAAAAATTCCAACACGTTGATGAATAAAAATGTCATGTATAATAAAATATGTCATTCCATAAATAAAGATACCTAATGCGATTGGTAGACCTAGCCAGAAATTAAACTCTCCCCAAAGAATTACAAATCCTGAACTAACAAGAGCATAATAGATGAAAAATAAATCATTTCGCTCAAACCAAGAATCGTGATCTTTTAGATGATGATCTTTATGTATTGACCACAAGAATCCATGCATGATATACTTATGAGAAAACCATGCCATAAACTCCATGAAACAAAAGGTTATTAAAACAACTGTAATCCAAAGAAATGTCATTGATATTATTTATTAAAGTAAATTTAGACGGTATTTTAAGTAGCTTTCAACAAATACGCTAGCTTTCTGATAATTGGGTACACGTATACGAGTGTTTTGAATTTTTAAAGAGGGTATTTTCTTTAACTTTTCTAAAAGTTTCGTGTAATATTTGTATGCTGTATAAACTCCAAATCTGGCTTCTGTTGGTAATTTAAATATACCTTCAAGTGCGAAATCGAAATCTAACTCAATTTCTTTGATTATTTTTAATTTAGAGATTTCATCGAAATCATCAAAATCGATATTAGGAAAATAAGTACGACCTAGTTCCTGAAAATCATTTTTGAAGTCACGTAAAAAATTAACTTTTTGAAAAGCAGAACCTAATGCCATTGCAGGAGACTTTAATTCATTATATTTCTTAACGTCTCCTTTAACAAAAACTTTTAAGCACATAAGTCCAACTACGTCTGCAGAACCATATATATATATATTATATTCTTTTTTTGTTTTATAAATATTTTTATCTAAGTCCCACCTCATACTTTTCATAAAAGCATAGATTAGATTATGATCAAGATTAAAAAGATTGACTGTTTTTTGAAATGAATTAAGAATAGGGTTTAGACTGATTTTGTTTTCTATACTATGAAATAAATCAGCTTCAAAACGTGCTAATAGTTCTTTTTTTGGATAAGAGTGAAAGCTGTCTACAATTTCATCTGCAAATCTTACGAATCCATAAATATTATATATGTGATTACGGATGGAAGCATCTAGCATTTTTGTAGCCACGGAAAACGAAGTGCTGTATGAGTTTGTAACTAGTCTACTACATTCCTGACTAACGGAATCAAATAAATCTTTCATGCCATATTTTAAAAAAAAATGTAATTTAAAGCTAATATAACTTTAAACAGAAGTACTATTATTAAAGTATTTTTTTTTAAAAGCTTCAACTGAACTATATAGCTCAATTTGTTTGGGTACGTTATCTAAATCTATTTCTTTTTGTTGAGGACCAAATAATATTAGTTTTGATTTTTTTCCTTCAAGAATCTCTTTATGAAAATTATTTAGGAAAGGCATAATTTCTTCCTTGATTGGTTCAACTGTTAGATATGAAACAAAAACAAATTCTGTTTTATATGTATATAATGTTTCCAAACTAGAAATTTGAATGGATTGCCCGATAAAGATAGTTCTATAGCCATTCAATAAAATTAAATAGTTTAAATATAAAATGCCCAATTCATGAATCTCATTTTCAGGTAAAAACAAAACAAATATAGAGTGATTATCGTTTTTTTTTTCAATTCTTTGTATAGACTCTGTTTGAATATGGATTTTTTGTTTTATCAGGTTGGTGATGAAATGTTCGTGTGATGATGAGATTGCACTAGTTTGCCATAGAATTCCAAGATCTCTCATGAGTGGCATAAATATTTTGATAAAAACAAACTCAAAATCATTATGTTTTAAAATTTCATCATAATTAAGATCGAATAATTCAAAGTCAAAATTAACCATGGCCAATTTGAAGGTGTTTATTGAAATTTGTTTTGAATTAGATTTTAATGCTATATTTTTAACGATTTTAGAAATTTCTATAGGATTAATACTAGCGATTTTAGAAATTTTATAGCCGTTATTATATAGCACTATTACATTAAGAAGTTTTCGAAGATTATCGAGAGAGTATCGTCTGATATTCGTATCAGTTCTTTCAGGCTCTAGTAGATTATATCTTTTCTCCCAAATTCTTATGGTATGAGCCTTGATTCCAGAAAGATTTTCAAGATTCTTTATACTAAAAGTGCTTTTTATTCTTTCCATATGTCTAACTCTCTTGATAAAAGTCTAAACAAAGGTAATGAAAAAAAAGTAACGAGTGCGCACGAGAAGACTCGAACTTCCACGAGAAAAATCTCACTAGCCCCTCAAGCTAGCGCGTCTACCAATTCCGCCACGTGCGCAAATAAAGTGACTTGGCTGGGGCTCGAACCCAGGACCCTCTCCTTAAAAGGGAGATGCTCTACCAACTGAGCTACCAAGTCAGATTTGTGATTCGGCTGGGGCTCGAACCCAGGACCCTCTCCTTAAAAGGGAGATGCTCTACCAACTGAGCTACCGAATCTTTTGAGGCTGCAAATATAATATCAAATATGAATTTATCCCCTTCATTTGATATAAATTTGTAGCTGTTATACAAATTAAATGAATGCAACAAAAATTTTACTTCTGGGATATATGGGAAGTGGCAAGAGTGCGGTAGGTTCTTTGCTTTGTGATCAAATCAATTTTATTTTTCGTGATCTAGACAATTTCATTGAAATTGAATTAAACGAGTCTATTCCAAGCATATTTAAGAATAGAGGTGAAATTTATTTTCGTAAAAAAGAACGTGAATTTTTAGAGAGAATTATTGAGAATCCAAATCCAATGATTGTTTCACTTGGAGGAGGTACACCATGTTATTATAATAACATGGAATATATTTCTGAATTAATCCATGTGAAGACAGTCTATCTTCAAACTAGTGTTGCAAATCTGTCCGATAGACTTTATAACTCTAAAAATAAAAGGCCATTAATTGATCATTTGAATTCTAAAGATGATATTATGAAATTTGTAGCAAAACATTTATTTGAAAGAAATAATTTTTATAATCAATCTAATCACACAGTCAATACAGATAATAAAACGGTAGTCCAAGTTGTAGAAGATGTAGTTAGAGTTTTAGCTTAAATAGACTCCACGATTTTCTCCATCTAATATTACACTTACGTGCTCATTTATTGAAGTAGATAGCGAAATTCCTTTAAAATCGGCTTTTATTGGAAAATTTTTATGGTTTCGATTTACCATTACTGCTGTATTGATTTTGCTAACAGGAATTTTCAGAAAGTAATTTACAGCATAAATAAGTGTTTTTCCTGTATTCAAAACATCATCTACTATTATGATAGATTCATTAATTAAATCTTCTAAATGAATGCTACTTTCGATAGTGTTTCTTGGATTCTTTTTATCCATGATTAAAGTCACATGTTTTACTTTTAAGTCAGAAATTTCAGACAATGCCTCTTCAAGTAATTGAGCCATTCTATTGCCTCCGGAACTAATTCCAGCAACTACAAGAGTAGTTTCATTTATGTTATTCTCATATATTTGATATGCAATTCGATGGATTATGCGTTTTACGTCGTCTGCGGATTTTATTTTATTTTGAGCTTTTGTCATAACGTATAAATGATTTACAAATTACAAATCTTCTTCATTAGATGAAAGCTTTAAATCATCAATATCTCTTCGTTCTTTTTTAGTGGGTCTTCCTGAACCTTGGTCTCTTAATATTTTTCCAGACAAAACCTGTAACTCATGATGTTTAAATACAGATTTTTCTGTTTTTTCAATCGAATAAATTGCAACTAATTTGGCACCCACTCGACTTTTGGGGATATCTAAAACGTCAAACATTCTCCAAACTTGATTTTTTCTAACCTTTAATTTATCTAGAGGCAAAATCTCACGAGAAGCTTTTGAACTTTGTCCATTGACTTGGACTAATCCTTTTTTACATGCGTTACTTGCTATGTTTCTGGATTTAAAAACTCTAATACACCATAAATATTGGTCAACGCGCATGCTTAAAACTTAGTTAAGATAGGATACAAAAATAAAGTAAAATTGTATCTTGCAGCTCTAAATTAAGTTTTCTTGAAAAAATTTTTTTATTTTAGTATTTTTTGTACGTTCATCTTTTTTTCCTGTAATAATGAAGATGAAGATGAAGTAGAACCTCCTCGTGACGTCTCTGAGCAATCAATTACAGATGATCAAAGTTTAGAAGATTATTTGTCTACACATTTTTATAATTACGATGATTTTTTAGAGTCTTCAACTTCTTCTGAAATCTTATTAGATACAATAAGCGATGATAACTCCGTAAAAATTCCTTTAATAGATCAAGTAAAGAAAAGTGTAATTAGTGTAAAAATCTCAGACGGAAGTTTTGTTGATCATTCTTTATATTATTTAGTTGCAAATGAAGGAGTAGGTAAAAGCCCTGCCCTTGTAGATTCAACTTATTTGTCATATCAGGGAAAATTGTTAAATGGAAATGTTTTTGACCAATCATTTGGTCCTGTTTGGTTTGATTTAACCCAAGTTGTTAGAGGGTTTAGGGAAGGAATTCCTTTTTTAAAATCAGGAACATATGAAGTTAGCGAAGAAAACGTTGTTTCATTTAACGACTATGGTCAAGGTGTAATTTTCTTTCCTTCAGGATTAGGCTATTTCGCAAATAATTCAGGACCAATCCCTGCATATTCACCTTTAATTTTCAAAATAAATCTTTATTCAGTCAATCAAACAGATCATGATGGTGATGGAATTCTATCTGCCGATGAGTTTGATTTAGATGGTGATGGAATAGGGGATGATACAGATGGTGATGGAATCCCTGATTACTTAGATAATGATTAATTTTTTAGTTTAAAGCTTTTATATTCGTTTTCTAACTCTATGTACTTTATGTACAATTGCATTTTTATCAAGCCCATATTTAGCCATCAGTTGGGTAGGAGTTCCTGATTCACCAAAAGTGTCGTTTGTTGCAACAAGCTCCATGGGAGTTGGATGATTTAAAGCTAGTAATCTTGAAATACTTTCTCCTAATCCACCCAAATAATTATGTTCCTCAGCTGAAACTAAACAGCCAGTCTTTTTAACAGAGTTTAAAATGATTTGTTCGTCTAAAGGTTTAATAGTATGGATATTTATTACTTCCGCTTTTATTCCTTCATCTTCTAGTTGATCTGCTGCTAAAAGAGCTTCCCAAACTAAGTGCCCTGTGGCTACAATTGTCACATCATTTCCTTGGCTTAATAAAATTCCTTTACCTATTTCAAAGCTCATCTCAGGAGTAGTAAAATTAGCAACCTTAGGTCTTCCGAAACGTAAATAAACAGGACCTTGATGATCTGCTATTGAGATAGTAGCAGCTTTTGTTTGGTTATAATCACAAGGGTTTATTACGACCATTCCTGGAAGCATTTTCATTAAACCAATATCTTCTAGGATTTGATGTGTTGCACCATCTTCTCCAAGGGTAATTCCTGCATGTGAAGCACAAATTTTTACATTTTTTCCTGAATAAGCAATTGATTGACGAATTTGATCATAAACACGTCCAGTGGAGAAATTGGCAAAAGTTCCAGTGAAAGGAATTTTTCCTCCAATAGTTAAGCCTGCAGCAATACCCATCATGTTTGCTTCTGCAATTCCAATTTGGAAAAAACGCTCTGGGTTTTCATCTATGAAAGTTTGCATTTTAAGGGAGCCAATAAGATCAGCACACAAAGCAACTACATTAGGATTTGTGCGCCCCAATTCAGTTAGACCATCTCCAAAACCTGATCGTGTGTCATTATTACCTTGATTGGTATAGTATTTCATTTGTTTGTCTTAATATTAATAATCTCCTAGCGATTCTTCGTTTTGTTCCAATGCAGATGCTAATTGATCATCATTTGGAGCTTTTCCATGCCAAGCATGAGTATGCATCATAAAATCAACACCATTACCCATTTTAGTTTCCATCAAAATAGCGATTGGTTTTTGATTACCTAATCTAAATTTTGCCATTTCTAGAGTTTCAATAATTTTCGAAATATCATTCCCTTTTTTTAATAACAAGACATCCCAGCCAAAAGCTTTAAATTTTTCAGCAACATTGCCTAAAGGGAGTACTTCATCCGTAGATCCGTCAATCTGTTTTCCATTTAGATCTACAGTAGCAATAATATTATCCACACCTTTACCAGCTGCATACATTAAAGCTTCCCAATTTTGACCTTCCTGAAGCTCTCCATCTCCCATTAAAACGTAAACTGTTTTTGAATCATTATTTAACTTTTTAGTTAAAGCTGCTCCAATGGCAACAGATAGTCCCTGACCAAGTGATCCAGAAGCAATTCTAATTCCTTGAAGCCCATCATGGGTTGTTGGATGGCCCTGTAATCTGGAATTAATTAATCTAAAAGTATTCAATTCTTTAACTAAAAAAAAACCTCTTCTAGCCAAAACACTATAAAAAACAGGCGATATGTGTCCATTCGAAAGAAAGAAAAGATCTTCATCTTTCCCATCCATGTTAAAAGGAAGTTTAAACTGCATGGTATGAAAGTAAAGAGACACAAAAAATTCTGCACATCCTAAAGAGCCCCCAGGATGTCCTGAATTCACTTTGTGAACCATTCGAAGTATATCACGACGTATCTGAAGAGTCGTTTTTTCAAGAGCTTTTATATCTAACATTTTCTATTTATCTTAATCTTCAAAAGTAATTCTTGTAGTATGATTATCAAAGACGAAAGATTAAATTTTACCCCCAAGTTTAAGGAAGTAATTAACAATCTAATCACAATATAGATTCTACCATAGAATACTATCTTTGCAAACTATGAAATTCAATCTTTTAGCGAACGATCTTACAACAAATGCAAGAGCAGCTACACTTTCTACTGATCATGGCATTATAGAAACTCCAATTTTTATGCCTGTGGGAACTGCAGCTACCGTAAAGGGGGTTCATCAAAGAGAACTTAAAAACGACATTAAACCTGATATCATTTTAGGAAACACTTATCATTTATATTTACGCCCTGGAATTGAGATAATGGAACAGGCTAAGGGAATACATGATTTTATGGGCTGGCAAAAGCCAATTTTAACTGATTCAGGAGGTTATCAGGTTTATTCTTTATCTGCTAACAGAAAAATAAAAGAAGAAGGGGTAAAATTTAAATCTCATATTGATGGTTCTTATCACATATTTACTCCTGAGCGTGCTATTGAAATTCAACGTTCAATCGGAGCTGATATTATCATGGCTTTTGATGAATGCACTCCTTATCCTTGTGATTATCGATATGCAAAAACTTCAATGGAACGAACCCATAGATGGTTAACACGATGTATTGAAGCAGACAAGAAACTGCCAATGTTGTATGGATTTAATCAAACCTTGTTTCCTATTGTTCAGGGTAGTACGTATTCGGATTTAAGAAAAGAATCTGCTCATTTTGTAGCTGAACAAAATTTACCTGGAAACGCTATTGGAGGACTTTCTGTTGGTGAACCTGCAGAAGAAATGTATGCAATGACTGATGAAGTATGTACGGTACTTCCAAAAGACAAACCACGCTATCTTATGGGAGTTGGAACTCCAATAAATCTTTTAGAAAATATAGCACTAGGTGTCGATATGTTCGATTGTGTTCTCCCGTCTAGAAATGCTAGAAATGGAATGCTTTTTACAGCTGAAGGAACTATTAATATTAAAAACAAAAAATGGGAGAATGATTTTTCTGTTATAGATACTAATGGATATTGTTTTACGGATCTTGATTATAGTAAAGCTTATTTACACCATCTTTTTACGGTGAATGAGATGCTGGGAAAACAAATAGCAACTATTCATAATTTGAGTTTTTATCTTTGGTTGGTTCGTGAAGCCAGAAAACATATCTTAGCTGGAAGCTTTGGCCCTTGGAAAGAGAAAATAGTGCGTCAAATGGAACCTAGATTATAGTATGAAGTTGATTGACTTATATATCATAAAACGCTATATAGGAACCTTTATGGTGATGATTATATTATTTATTCCAATTGGAATAATGGTTGATGTAGCAGAAAAAATAGATAAATTCAAAGAAAAAGAAGTTCCTTTAATTGCAATTGCAGAATATTATATGGACTTTACTTGGTACTTTGCCAGTCTTCTTTTTCCTATGTTTATGTTTTTGTCTGTGATTTGGTTTACTTCCAAACTTGCTAACAATACAGAGGTTATTGCTATTTTAAGTTCAGGAATATCTTTCTTTCGTTATTTAAGACCTTTTCTAATAGCTGCTACTATTATTGCTATTTTTGCTTTTTTTACTGGGATGTTGATTGTTCCCAAATCAAATCAAGGATTTAATGATTTTAGATATAAATATTTGGTTAAAAAAGAAGCTCGAAACACGGATCAGGTTTTTCAGCAAATCAACAAAAATGAGTTTATTTATGTTAATAGTTACGATCCGATAAGAAAACGTGCAACAAATTTTACTTTGGAACACTTTGAAGGAAACCTCTTGAAGTTTAAAATAAAATCTAATCGTATTCGTTGGATTGATAAGGATAGTGTCTTTCGTTTATTTAATTACAGTAAAAGAACTTTTGAAGGTGATCAAGAATTTCATGAGTCTATTTCTCGTAAGGATACACTTTTTGATTTTGAAATTGATGATTTAGCTCCTGTAAATTATATTGCAGAAACCTTAACATATAATGAATTGAATAATTTTATTGATGATGAACGCGAGCGAGGATCTAATCTTATTAACAGTCACTTATTAGTCCGTCATAAGAGATGGAGTATTCCTGTTTCAGCATTTATTTTAACCTTAATTGGGGTTGCTGTTTCCTCTTTTAAAAGGCGAGGGGGGATGGGTGTTAATCTTGCTTTTGGAATTACATTGGGTTTCCTCTTTATTTTCTTTGATAAAATTTTTGGTGTGCTAGTTAGTAAATCTACTTTTCCTCCATTTTTAGCAGCATGGCTTCCACTGGTTATTTTTGGTATTTTAGCATTTTTTTTACTTCGTCATGCAAAACGTTAGAACTAAAAGTCTTTATCTCTATCATTTAATGGTAGTTATTTTTGGATTTTCGTCTGTTTTGGGAGCACTCATTTCATTAGATGCAATCCCTTTAGTTATATATAGGATGGGATTAGCATCATTAGGTCTTGGCGTTTATTTTTTATTTTTTAAACCTTCAAATTTTAAACTCACTAAAGATATGTGGGGTAAAGTATTTCTTGGAGGGATTATTATTGGAGTGCATTGGGTAACTTTTTTCCATGCTATTAAAGTTGCTGGTGTTTCTTTAGCATTAAGTATGATGGCGACAGGTGCTTTTATTACAGCTATGTTAGAACCTTTATTAATCAAAAGAAAAATTCTTTGGTATGAGATCTTTTTTGGAGGCTTAACAGCTTTTGGTGTATTCTTGATATTTCAGGCTGAGTATCAACATTTATACGGTATTTTAACAGCTTTATTTTCCGCATTTCTTTCCTCTGTTTTTACGATTCTTAATGGGCAAATGGTAAAAAAAGCACTACCGATTACTTTATCTTTTTATGAATTAGTTATTGGAACATTTGTCGGATTACTTTTTGTTTTAATAAACAATGATTTTTCATTGAATTCCTTTGAACTTAAATCATGGGATTGGCTATGGATACTTATTCTTGCATGGGTTTGTACCTCGTATGCCTTTAGTGTCTCAATTAAGGTTATGAAACACTTATCACCATTTACTCTAATGATGATTATAAATTTAGAGCCTATTTATGGGATCATACTTTCACTTGCAATTTGGAATCAAAAAGAATACATGAGTATTAATTTTTATTTTGGTTTCACCATTATTTTAGGTTCTATTTTAATGAATGGAATATATAAACATCGGAAAGAAGCAAAAATAAATAGCAGTCAACTCTAAAGAATTTTTACTTTTGTTTTTGAAATTTAGTTTATGGAATATTTAGAGTTTGAATTGCCTATTAAAGAATTACACGATCAACTTGATAAGTGTAAATTAATTGGTTCAGAAAGTAATATTGATGTTACCGAAACTTGTGCTCAAATTGAAAAAAAAATAAATGACACTAAAAAAGACATTTATAATAATCTATCTGCTTGGCAACGTGTTCAATTGTCACGACATCCTTCACGTCCATTTACATTAGATTACGTAAAGGCTCTTTGTGGTGAGACTTTTCTTGAGTTACACGGTGACCGTAATGTTTTAGATGATAAAGCCATGATTGGTGGACTAGGTAAAATTGATGATCAATCATTTATGTTTATTGGTACTCAAAAAGGATATAACATAAAAACACGTCAATATCGAAATTTTGGTATGGCTAATCCAGAAGGATATCGTAAAGCTCTTCGCCTAATGAAAACTGCAGATAAATTTGGAATTCCAATTGTAACATTTATTGACACTCCTGGTGCTTTCCCTGGTTTAGAAGCCGAAGAACGGGGTCAAGGAGAAGCAATAGCTAGAAACATTTTCGAAATGATGTCTATTTCAGTACCTATTATTGTTGTTGTTATTGGAGAAGGAGCTTCTGGAGGAGCTTTAGGGATTGGAGTGGGAGACAAAATATTCATGTTAGAGAATACCTGGTATTCGGTTATTTCACCAGAATCGTGTTCTTCAATTTTATGGAGAAGCTGGGAACATAAAGAAACAGCAGCTGAAGCTCTTAAATTGACGTCAAAAGATATGCTCAAATTAGGGCTGATTGATAAAATCATTAAAGAACCTTTTGGTGGTGCTCATTTTAATCGAGATCAAATGTTTAATTCTGTTAGAAAAGAACTTATATCTACTTATAAAAAATTACAGAAACTAGATTCTTTTGAGCTGATTGACTCTAGAAGAGAAAAATTCATTAAAATGGGTGATTTTTTAGAATAATTTTCTACTTGTTAACAATTATTTAAACTTATAAACATTCATTTCTTTATACATAGATGAAATTATATTTCCTTATTATTTGTTATTTTTTTTTAAAATCATGTAATTTGATGTCATGGAAGATAAAGTGCCAATTGGATTAAAAAAAGTAAAATCTCCATCAGTAATAAATCTGCAACAGGGAAAAATACCTCCTCAAGCATTAGATTTGGAAGAGGCTGTTTTAGGGGCAATGCTAATTGATAAAAAAGGGGTAGACGAAGTGATCGATATCCTTCAGCCTGACGCTTTTTACAAAATTTCACATCAATATATTTTTGAAGTTATTTTTCAACTTTTTCAAGATTCCCAACCAATTGATTTACTTACTGTCTCTGCTGAACTCCGTAAAAAAGGGAAATTAGAAGCCATAGGAGGAGAATTTTATTTAGTTCAACTTTCTCAACGTGTTGCTTCTTCTGCTCATATTGAATTTCACGCTAGAATTATTTTACAGAAATTTATTCAACGAAGTTTGATTAAAGTTTCAAGTGAAATAATAGAAAGTGCATATAGAGACTCAACGGATGTTTTTGATTTACTTGATCAAGCAGAATCTAAGCTTTATGATATAACCCAAGGAAATATTAAGAAGTCTTCCGAAACTGCACAAAATTTAGTCCTAGAAGCTAAAAAAAGAATTGAAGAAATTTCTAAGCGTGATGGATTAAGTGGTGTTAGTACTGGTTTTGAGAAACTAGATAAGCTTACATCAGGATGGCAACCTAGTGACTTGATTATTATTGCTGCTAGACCTGGAATGGGAAAAACAGCTTTGACTTTATCTATGGCTAGAAATATAGCAGTAACTAAGCAGATTCCAGTAGCATTTTTCTCTTTAGAAATGTCCTCTGTTCAGTTAATAACTCGATTGATTTCTTCTGAAACTGGATTGTCCTCTGAAAAATTACGAACTGGAAAGTTAGAAGATCATGAATGGCAGCAGTTGAATGTTAAAGTAACAGATCTTGAAAAGGCACCTTTGTTTATAGATGATTCTCCTTCACTTTCTATTTTTGATTTACGAGCTAAAGCTCGCAGACTATCTTCTCAACATGGAATTAAACTTATAGTAGTAGACTACCTTCAATTAATGACAGCTACAACCAATAATAAAAACGGAAATCGTGAGCAAGAAATTTCTACCATTTCAAGAAATTTAAAAGCACTTGCAAAAGAATTAAATATTCCTGTAATTGCTCTTTCACAATTATCACGTGCTGTTGAGACTAGAGGAGGAACAAAACGACCCATGCTTTCTGATTTAAGAGAATCGGGAGCTATAGAGCAAGATGCAGATATTGTTTCTTTTATATATCGTCCTGAATATTATAATATTGATGAATGGGATGATGATGAACGAACACCTTCCGATGGACAAGCTGAATTTATTGTAGCGAAACATCGAAATGGTGGCTTGGGTAATATCCGTTTAAAATTTATTGGACATTTAGGTAAGTTTGAAGATTTAGACACCTTTGACTCATCTTTTGAGTTTCAGTCAAAAATGAATCCAAATGACATTCCAACTACTAGTCTTCCAAATCCAGAAGATGTATTTGGTTCTTCTAAAATAGACGACGATTCACCCTTCTGATTATAATTCTAAAGACATTAAAATATCTATTTGAGAATCAGTTCCAAGTTCAAAGACATGGCGGCCATATGCTTTAAATCCTTTTTTTTGATAGAAAACTAATGCATTATAATTCATTTCCCATACACCAAGCCATAGTTTTTTATAGTTTTTTTGCATTCCTAATTGAATTGCCTTTTCAAATAATTGACTACCCCAACCGTTGCCCTGAAACTCTTTTAAAATATAAATACGTTGTATTTCAAAAGCATTATCATTAAAAACTGACTCGGTTTGTGCGCCGTTAAAGTTTAATTTTAAATAACCGATACATTTATTCTTTAAATATGAAAAGTAAAAGTGAGAATCAGGATTTTCAATTTCATTAAGGAGTGCCTTTTTTGACATTCTTTCAGAAAGGTATAAATCCATATTTTTAACAGTATTTTGATTTTCAAATGTTTCTTTAAATGTTCTAATAGACAAAGTTTTTAGCGAGTCTATGTCGCTGCTTACTATTCTCTTTAACATTAGTGTATTTGTTGTCAAAGTCTCTTTTTTATGATATTATTCCTTTTTCTTGAAGATCTTTTTTTAGTTGATTGGGGTTTTTAAAGTGAACGGTTTGAATACCTATATTTTGAGCTCCTTTAATATTTCGAGAGTTGTCATCAATAAACAAAGAATTTTCAGCCTTGATTTGAAAACGATCTAAAGTTATTTGATAAATTTCTTCAAAAGGTTTTCGTGTTTTTTCGGTTCCTGAAACAATAATACCCTCAAACCAGTGTAAAAAATCAAACTTTTTTAATGCTATGGGAAAGGTTTCCGCACTCCAGTTAGTTAATGCGAATACACGGTATTTAGGATTTTCAAGTATTATTTTTAAAACATCAACTGTTCCCTGAATTGAATCTCCCAGCATTTCTTCCCAGCGACCATAATACATTCTAATTAACTCCTCATGTTGTGGAAAAAGTTTTACCCGATCCTCTGTTGCATTTTTGAGTGAATAACCTGCATCTTGATTTTCATTCCAATCCATTGTACAGATTTCATCAAAAAACAATTGCATTTTTATTCTATCACCTTTAAATGCTTCTAAATATACATATTCTGGATTCCAGTCAATGAGAACTCCTCCTAAATCAAATATTATGTATTTAACAACTTGATTATTCATGATTTTTTTTTTGTCCCATTGTCATTAAATACGCCTTAAGCAAAGAATTGATTTGTCCATTCATGACAGAATCAACATCAGTTACTTCATGTTGAGAACGTACATCTTTTACAAGTTTGTAGGGATGCATAACATAATTTCTAATTTGGGATCCCCACTCGATTTTCTTTTTAGCTGCTTCAATTTCATTTCGAGCTGCCATTTTTTTCTGTAACTCAATCTCGTATAACTGAGAGCGAAGCAATTGCATTGCTTTGTTTTTGTTTTCTAATTGTGAACGGGTCTCTGAATTTTCAACAATGATTCCCGAAGGATGATGCCTTAAACGAACGGCAGTTTCTACTTTATTAACGTTTTGTCCTCCTGCACCACTTGAACGCATTGTTTCCCAAGTATAATCTGCTGGGTTTACATCTATTTTAATACTCTCATCAACAAGAGGATATACATATACAGATGCAAATGAAGTATGACGTTTTGCATTACTGTCAAAAGGAGAGATCCGAACCAAACGATGTACTCCGTTTTCTCCTTTTAACCATCCAAATGCATACTCTCCATTAATTTCTATGGTTACGGTTTTAATACCTGTAACATCACCTGCTTGGTGATTTAATTCTCGAATCTTATAGCCCTGTTTCTCTGCCCACATGATATACATTCGCATTAGCATTTGTGCCCAATCACAACTTTCTGTTCCTCCTGCACCAGCAGTAATTTGTACTATTGAACTGAGGTCATCACCTTCATATGAAAGCATATTTCGAAATTCAAGAGTTTCTAATAATGATATTGTAGTGTTGTGAAGTTCTTCAACTTCAGTGGGGTTGGTCTCACCACTCACTTCAAACTCCATAAGGACCTCAAGATCTTCAGTATTTTGTTTAATCACCTGGTAATCCAAAACCCATTTCTTTATAGTTATAAGTTTCTTCATGTGAACTTCTGCATCCTTGGCATCGTTCCAAAAATTTGGAGCTAATGTTTTTTCTTCTTGGTTTCGGATTTCGATCTCTTTAGAATCTATGTCAAAGATAACGCCTTAAGGAACCGACACGTTCTGCTAAGGACTTAAGTTGTTCGTTGGAAATCATGTATTAATTTTATCAAAAATAAGGAATTCAAAAAGGATTCACACAATTTTATTATTCCGACTTTAAATCAGTTTTTTATGGGTATACTGATTTTTGAATCCGTAATTTTATAAAAATTAAAGGTAACAATATGAATCTACTTTCTGTAGAGGGAATCTCAAAAGCATTTGGAGATAGAGTTTTGTTTGAAACACTTTCATTTGGAATTAATAAAGGCCAAAAAGTGGCCTTAATTGCTAAAAATGGTACTGGTAAAACGTCTATTTTAAAAATTTTAGCTAAAAAAGATACTCCAGATGAAGGAGAAGTCAATTTTAGAAAGGGAATACGTGTTTCGTTTTTACAACAAGAGCCTAATTTGAATTTAAATATTTCTATTGAGTCAACAATTTTAAGTTCTGATAATGAAACACTTAAAATAATTACTGCTTATGAAAAAGCACTTGAAAACCCTGAAGATATAGAAGTATATCAAAAAGCTTTTGAGGCGATGGATCAGAATGATGCATGGGGTTTTGAAACACAGTATAAACAAATATTAAGTAAATTAAAATTGAATGATCTCAAATTAAAAGTAGATACACTTTCTGGGGGTCAAAAAAAACGATTGGCGCTTAGTAAGGCATTATTAGAAAATCCTGACTTTTTGATTTTAGATGAACCTACCAATCATTTGGATATGGAAATGATCGAATGGTTAGAGAACTATTTTATTAAAGAAAAAATCACACTTCTAATGGTAACACACGACCGATATTTTTTAGAGCGAGTGTGTAATGAGATAATAGAACTAGATGAAGGAAAACTGTATGATTATAAAGGTAGTTATTCATATTATTTAGAAAAGAGGTCATTACGAATGGCTCAGGAAGATTCTGAAGCTCATAAAACTAAAAGACATTTTACAAAAGAGCTGGAATGGATACGTCGTCAGCCAAAAGCCAGAACTACTAAATCTAAATCTAGAATTGATGACTTTAAGGTTATCAAAGAAAAAGCAATGCAGCGAAGAAATGATCACAAGGTTCAATTAGAAATCAATATGGAGCGTTTAGGTTCCAAAATGATTGAAATGCATAATGTTTCTAAGGCGTATGGAAATACTACTATTCTAAACAGTTTTGAATATAATTTTCAGCGAAATGATCGGATCGGAATTATTGGTAAAAATGGGACAGGAAAATCTTCTTTTTTAAATCTGTTGACAGATATAATTCAGCCAGACTCTGGAAAGATCATTCGTGGTGAAACCTTAAAATTCGGCTATTACACCCAATCAGGAATTGTCATTAAAAAAGGACAAAAAGTGATTGAGGTTATTCAGGATTTTGGTGAATTTATACCCCTAAAAAAAGGATGCAAAATATCAGCTCAACAATTATTAGAGCGTTTTCTTTTTGATCGAAAAAAGCAATATGACTTTGTTGAAAAACTAAGTGGAGGGGAGCGTAAACGTCTGTATTTGTGCACCATACTAATTCAAAATCCAAATTTTTTAATTTTGGATGAACCCACTAACGATTTGGATATAATTACATTAAATATATTAGAAGATTTCTTGCTAGATTTTCCAGGGTGTTTAATTGTAGTTTCCCATGATCGTTATTTTATGGATAAAATCGTAGACCATCTTTTTGTTTTTAAAGGAAATGGAATTATAGAAGACTTCCCAGGAAATTATTCTGATTTCAGAGCTTATGAACAGGAAAATCAATCAACTGATTCTTTAGTAAATATAAAGCATAAAAAAACTTGGAAAGATAAAGATGAATCGAAATCAGGATTAACCTATGAAGAACAAAAACTATTTAAAAAATTAGGAGAGGAAATCGAATCTTTAGAAAAAGACAAAAAAATCCTTCAAACACGTTTTGTTGAAGAGGAACTTATTGCAGATGAAATCAAGAAACTATCTATTGTTTTAAGACAACTTGAAGCAGATTTAGAACTCAAAACAGATCAATGGCTAGAATGGTCTTTGAAAAAAGAATAATTTTTTGTTTTATTTCGAAAGTATGGTTGATAAATTTAGCTGAAAGCTAAAAATATTCTCAATTGTTTTTGTAGTTTTAGGATGCTTAAAAATTTATTTAATGAAATATTTTAAAATTTTTTTTCTTTCGCTTCTATTTATCTTTACAGCTGGATTTACTCAAAACAAAAAAAATAAATCATTTAAAAAAACTACTCTATTAAATCAACACAAAGCCTATTCTGGTTTTTTTGATTTTAATTATCATGCTGAAAAAGATGCTATTTATTTAACTGTTAAAAATTTAGATAAACAATTTTTATATGTAAATAGTCTCAGCCAGGGAATTGGCAGTAATGATATTGGTCTAGACAGAGGACAGTTAGGAAATGAACGAGTGGTTTATTTCTCCAAAGCTGGAAATAAACTACTCCTTATTCAGCCTAACTTAAAATACCGTTCTACATCAGACAACCCACTTGAGCAAAAGTCTATTAAAGAAGCTTTTGCTAAATCTGTTTTATTCGGATTTCCCATTGAAGAATCTAAAGAAGGAAGTTACATTATAAATCTAACTCCTTTTTTATTGGAAGATGCTCATGGTGTTTCAAAACGATTAAAACAAAGAGGGCAGGGTAGTTTTAAAATTGATAAAAGTCGTTCTGCAGTTTATTTAGATCGAACTAAAGCGTTCCCTTTAAATATAGAGTTTGATATGATGTTGACATTCACTGGAGATGCCACAGGAAACCTGTTGCGCTCTGTAGCTCCATCCCCAGATGCTGTAACAGTTCATCAGCATCATTCCTTTGTAGCTCTTCCGGATAAAGGTTATACACCAAGAGAGTTTGATCCACGTTCGGGTGTTAACGCATTCAAATACTATGATTATACTACTCCCGTCAGTGAACCTACACAAAAACAGTATATTTATCGTCATCGATTAGAAAAGAAAGATAAGACTGCAGCAATTAGTGAAGCAAAAAAACCTATTGTTTATTATTTGGATAATGGTACACCTGAACCAGTTAGATCCGCTTTACTTGAAGGTGGACGTTGGTGGAATCAAGCTTATGAAAGTATAGGGTTTAAAGATGCCTTTCAGATAAAAATGCTACCTGATGATGCAGATCCTCTTGATGTTCGCTACAATGTCATTCAATGGGTACATCGTTCAACTCGAGGATGGAGTTATGGTTCTAGTGTTTCTGACCCTAGAACAGGTGAAATTATTAAAGGTCATGTAAGTTTAGGCAGTTTACGTATTAGACAAGACTTTATGATTGCTTTAGGTCTCACTGATGCACCTTTTTCTACAAAAAAAAATAAAGAAAATGCTGCTTTAGAATTTGCTTTATCAAGAATTAGACAATTGTCTGCTCACGAAATTGGACATACTTTAGGATTTGCTCATAATTTTGCATCTAGCGCTAAATCAAGAACATCTGTAATGGACTATCCACATCCTTATTTAGAAATGGAAGGAGACAATATATCTTATGAAAATGCATATGAAAAAGGAATAGGTTCTTGGGATAAAGTCAGTGTAGCCTATGCTTATAGTGATTTTTCTGAGGGTATTAATGAAAAAGACGCATTAAATTCTATTATTGAATTAAGTATTAATGAAGGACATCGATTTATCAGTGATCGTGATGCACGTCCAATCGGGGGAGCGCATCCTGTTGCTCATTTATGGGATAATGGAAATATTGCAACAGAAGAGCTTTGGAAATTGATGAATATTCGCAAACGAGCTCTAGAAAAATTATCTCTGGATCATATACGTGAGGGTGAACCATATAGTGATTTAGAGGATCGTTTTGTCCCGATGTATTTATTGCATCGTTATCAAGTAGAAGCGGTAGTGAAACTTATTGGAGGTGTTGATTATGATTATGCGGTAAAAGGTCCAATTTCTTATTCGGTTGTATCTGTAGATGCTACTTTACAACGAAATGCTTTCCAATCTTATCTTGCTGCTCTTAAACCAGAAAACCTAGAAATATCTGAGCATTTAAGGTCCTTGCTTCATCCACGTTCATTTTCTAATCCTAGAACTCGGGAAAATTTTTCATCTCAAACAGGAGTAAGCTTTGATTACTTGGGGATAGCCAATAGCTTAAGTGGTGCTCTTATTGGAATGTTGTTGCATCCTGAACGTGCAAATCGACTTATTATTCAATATGGGTTTAACAGCAATCAGTTGTCCTTAAAAGAAGTTTTAGATGGACTTGTAGGTGCTTATTTTAAAGTAAATCTACGAAATACCCATAATCGTCAATTAAATGAAATTGTAAAAGCTAATATTTTGAAACACCTTATGTCTTTAGGGCAGCATTCAGGATCGAATTCAATTGCAAAAGCTCTTGTTTATGAACAGTTAGAGTCTTTAGATCGATGGTTAGCGGGGCATTCAGAAACTAGATTTTCTAGCTATCATCGAATGCAAATTCAAAAATACTTTGATAACCCTGAAGATTTCATTCTTACTGAACCCGATCGTCTCCCTGATGGTTCACCAATAGGCTCGTTTTCATGTGATAATTAATTATGAAAGTAAACTTGATTAGTGACACAGTAACTAAACCTTCAAAAGGAATGTTGAAAGCCATGTTTCAAGCATCTGTTGGAGATGATGTTTTTAAAGAAGATCCTTCTATAAACGCTCTTGAAGAAGATATTTTAGATTTATTTGGAATGGAAGCTGCACTATTTTTTCCATCAGGTACAATGGCCAACCAAACGGCTATAAAATTACATACCCAACCTGGAGACCAATTAATTTGCGATCACTACGCCCATGTGTATAATTATGAGGGAGGTGGAGTTAGTTTTAATTCAGGTGTCTCATGCAGATTGATAGAAGGTGATCAAGGAAGAATTAGTGCAGCTCAAGTTGAGTGTGTAATTAATCCACCAGATTTTTATCATAGTCCAAAAACATCTTTAGTGTGTTTAGAAAACACTACAAATAAAGGAGGAGGAGCAGTATATGATTTTAATGAAATTAAGGCTATCCGTAAGATTTGCGATAAAAATAATTTAGCACTTCATTTAGATGGAGCACGATTATGGAATGCACTAGAAGTTACCCCAGAAGACACAAAGGATTATGGACGTATTTTTGATACTATATCTTTATGTCTAAGTAAGGGGTTAGGATGCCCAGTTGGATCTGTTTTAGTTGGATCAAAAAAACATATTCATGCTGCAATAAGGATTAGAAAGATATTGGGAGGTGGTATGCGACAGGCAGGATATCTTGCGGCTGCGGGGAGTTTTGCCCTAAGGTATCAACGAGAAGATTTAAATAATGATCATCGAAAAGCAGGGGAGCTAGAAGATGTTTTAAAGAAATGTAGTTATGTTAGTGAGGTAGAGCCTGTTTCCACAAACATCATTATTTTTTCTTTAAATGCTAATAAAGATGAATTGATATTTATAGAACAACTAAAAGTAAAAGGTATTCTTTTAATTTCTCTAGGTAAAGGAAAACTCCGAATGGTAACTCATCGAGATTATACTCAAGACCAACACAATTATGTGTTAACAACTTTGATAAAAATGAATGATTATGCGTAGCCCTATTATATTTACATGTATGACTTTTGTAATTGGTTTTTTATCATGTAAAAAAAACACACCTATGAATTTTGATACTACTCATTCACCTCCAACACCTCCAATTGCTGAAAAAATACCCTATCAATTAAAAGAACATTCTGATATCCGTATCGATAATTATTATTGGATGCGAGATCCAGAAAATCCAGAAGTAATAGATTATTTAGAGCGTGAAAACGATTATTACAAAAAAATGACATCTAAAACAGAGTCTTTTCGAGAAGATCTTTTCGATGAATTAAAAGGAAGAATAAAAGAAGAGGACAACTCAGTTCCTTATTTTTACAACGGTTATTGGTATATTACTCGTTATGAAAAAGGAAAACAATATCCTATTCACACAAGAAAAAAGGATTCTTTAGGTGCTGCAGAAGAAATTCTTTTTGATTGTAATGAAATGGCTAAAGAACAAGATTACTTTAGTTTAGCTGGAATAAATGTAAGTCCAGACAATACTAAAGTGATATTCGGATTAGATCTAGAATCAAGAAGAAAATACACCCTGTATGTAAAAGATTTGATTACAAATGAGACCCTTGAAACTCAAATTAAAAACACAACGGCTGGCTCAGCCTGGTCTATGGATAATCAGCATTTTTTCTATGTTTTTAAAAATCCAGAAACACTTCGTTCAGAAAAAATATTAAGACACAATATTAGCTCACCAAAAACAGATGATAAATTAATTTATCACGAAGAAGATGAAACTTTTTCCGTTTATGTCCAAGAGTCCAAGTCTCATGAATATATTTTCATAACTGCCCATAGTTCAATGACTACAGAATATCAGTTTGTCAAATCTGACGAACCACTTGCTGATTTTCAAATCATACAGGAACGAATTAGAGGCTTAGAATATAGTGTAGATCAATTTGAAAATTATTTTTATATTCTAAATAATAAAGATAATTCTCCAAACTATAAAATTTCTAAAACATCGTTAGATAATACGACTATAGAGCATTGGGAGGATCTTCTTGAACACCGAGAATCTGTACTTTTAGAAGATATTGAAATATTCAAAGATTATTGGGTGGTTACAGAACGTGAGAACGGTTTAACCTCCATACGTATTATGCGATGGGATGGTTCAGAAAATTATTTCTTACCTGTAAAAGGAGAGACTTACTCAATTTATGGAGGATTTAATCCTTCTTTTGACACTACTAAATTTAGGTTTGTATTTAATTCAATGACCACTCCAAGTAGTGTCTTTGAATTTGATATGGTAACACAAACTCAGAAACTTCTAAAAGAACGAGAGGTTATGGATTCTGAATTTGATTCTAAAAACTATATTGAAAAACGCATTTGGGCAACTGCCAGAGACGGAGTTAAGGTGCCAATCTCTTTAATACACCATAAAGATACTGAGCCAAATCCAGAAACACCACTCCTTTTATATGCCTATGGTTCTTATGGATCAACGATTGATCCTTCTTTCTCCTCTAACAGGTTAAGTTTATTGAACCGTGGATTTATTTTTGCAATAGTCCATGTTAGAGGAGGTGAATATTTAGGACGTCAGTGGTATGAAAACGGAAAATTATTTCAAAAGAAAAATACATTTACTGATTTTATTGATGTATCAAAATATTTAATTAACGAAAAGTATACAAGTTCTTCTCACCTTCATGCTGCAGGTGGTTCAGCTGGAGGTCTCTTGATGGGAGTCATAGTTAATGAGGCTCCTGATTTATATAGAAGTGTCTTAGCTGCAGTTCCATTTGTAGATGTAATAACAACTATGTTAGACGATAGTATCCCGCTTACAACAGGCGAATATGATGAATGGGGAAATCCAAATCAAAAAGATTATTATGATTATATGAAATCGTATTCACCATATGATAATGTTAAACATCAATCTTATCCAAATTTGTTGATTACTGCAGGGCTAAATGATTCCCAGGTTCAATACTGGGAACCAGCTAAGTGGGCTGCTAAATTAAGAACTCATAAAAAAGATAAAAATGTGTTATTTCTTGACACAAATATGGAAGCTGGACACAGCGGTGCTTCTGGTCGTTTTAATTCATTGAAACAAACAGCTAAAGAATATACTTTTATACTTCAGTTAGAAGATAAGACAGACTGATTTTTTTATTAAATTTACAAATATTTTTACACAAAAAAAGCATGAATGACCCAGTGAAAGCCTATCATAATGTGCTTAAGTTGATAGGAAATACTCCACTAATTAAATTAAATAATGTTGTAAAGGATTATGAAGGATCTTATTATGCAAAATTTGAAGCGTTTAATCCCGGTCACTCTAACAAAGATAGGATAGCACTCCATATTATAGAAGAAGCTGAACGTCAAGGTTTATTAAAGCCTGGAGCGACTATTGTAGAAACAACCTCCGGAAATACGGGATTTAGCTTAGCCATGGTATCAATTATTAAAGGATATCGTTGTGTTTTAGCGGTTAGCTCTAAATCTTCAAAAGATAAAATTAATATGTTAAGTTCTATGGGTGCCCAAGTGCATGTTTGTCCAGCTAATGTTGCTGCTGATGATCCAAGATCATATTATCAGGTTGCAAAACGACTTCATACTGAAATTAAAGAATCGATTTATATTAATCAATATTTTAACGACTTAAATGTTGATGCACATTATAAAACAACAGGTCCTGAAATTTGGAAACAAACTGGAGGACAGATAACACATCTAGTTGCAAGTAGTGGAACAGGTGGAACTATTTCGGGTTGTGCAAAATATTTAAAAGAACAAAACCCTAAAATTGAGATTATAGGAGCAGATGCATATGGATCTGTATTAAAGAAATACCATGAAACTCAAGAATTTGATCCAGATGAAATTTATCCATATAGAATTGAAGGGTTAGGAAAAAATTTAATTCCAACATCTACTCATTTTGATCTAATAGATCTTTTTGTTAAAGTTACTGATGAAGATAGTGCTCATACTGCTAGAAATATCACAAAATCAGAAGGAATGTTTGTTGGATACACCTCAGGTGCTGCAATGCAAGCAGTTCATCAGCTAGTTGCAGAGAATCATTTTGATAGAAATAGTAAAGTTGTTGTTATTTTTCCTGATCATGGTTCGCGTTATATGAGTAAAATTTATAGTGAAGATTGGATGGCTGACCAAGGATTTTTTGATACATCCCATCAATCAAACAAAAAGATTGAATATATTAATGATTTAACCTCAAAGAAATGAGAGATTTATTTGACAGAATACTCAAAAATAAAGGGCCACTAGGTAAATGGGCTTCGCAGGCAGAAGGTTATTTTGTTTTTCCAAAGCTGGAGGGACCTATTTCAAATAGAATGAAATTTAAAGGCAAAGAAGTCATCACTTGGAGTGTAAATGACTATCTAGGTCTTGCTAATAATCCTGAAATCAGAAAGGTTGACGCTGAGGCAGCTGCAAAATACGGCTCTGCTTATCCCATGGGAGCTAGAATGATGTCAGGTCATACAGATTTACATGAGCAATTAGAAAATGAGTTAGCTACTTTTGTAGACAAAGAATCTGCTTATTTATTGAATTTTGGATATCAAGGTATATTATCTACAGTTGATACACTTGTGAGTAAGGATGATGTTATTGTTTATGATATTGATGCTCATGCTTGTATTGTAGACGGAGTTCGTTTACACATAGGTAAAAGATTCACTTATAAGCATAATGACATTGAAAGTTTAGAGAAAAACTTACAAAGAGCTACAAAAGTTGCTGAGCAAACTGGAGGAGGTATTCTAGTAATTTCTGAAGGTGTTTTTGGTATGAGAGGTCAACAAGGAAGACTAAAGGAAATTGTAGCTTTAAAAGAAAAGTACAACTTTCGTTTTCTAGTCGATGATGCTCATGGTTTTGGAACTTTAGGTGAAAACGGAAAAGGAACAGGTGATGAGCAAGGTGTTCAAGATCAAATTGATATATATTTTTCCACTTTTGCAAAGTCTATGGCCTCTACAGGGGCATTTGTTGCTGCAGATAAAGAAATTATTGACTATTTAAAATATAATATGCGATCTCAGATGTTTGCCAAATCTTTACAGATGCAGTTGGTTAAAGGAGCTTTAAAAAGATTAGATATGTTGAGAACTCGTCCTGAATTTAAAATAAAATTATGGGAAAATGTAAGTGCTTTACAAAACGGATTGAAAAAGAATGGCTTTGATATTGGTTTAACTCAAAGCTGTGTAACCCCAGTCTATCTTAAAGGTAGTATCCCCGTAGCAATGTCATTAGTTAAGGATTTGCGCGAAAACTATGGGATTTTCTGTTCAATAGTTGTTTACCCTGTTATTCCTAAAGGATTGATTTTATTACGCCTCATTCCTACCGCAACCCATACCTTGGATGATGTAAGAATTACTTTGAATGCTTTTTCAGGAATTCGAGAAAAGTTAGAAAACGGAACATATCTACGCTTATCTGAAGCCATTATGTCTTCAATAAAAAGTTAGTTTAAATAATTTTTTTGTCTTTTTAAATTATTCATTTAACATCACAGGCATAACTAACATTGTGATTTGTTCTCCATCTGAAGTGTGATCTAACGGGGTTAGGATTCCGGCTCTGTTAGGCAATGACATGGAAAGTTTAATTTCATTACATTCTAAATTATTAAGCATTTCAATTAAGAATCTAGAATTAAATCCAATTTGAATATCATCACCTTGATAATCACAATCTAATCGTTCTTCTGCACTATTACTATAATCAAAGTCTTCAGCAGAAATTTGTAATTCAGCTCCAGCAATTTTTAAACGAATTTGGTGTGTTGTTTTATTAGAAAAAATACTTACTCGTCGAACAGAATTTAATAAAGTAGTTCTACTTACCTGCATTTGGTTAGGGTTTTCTTTTGGTATTACGGCCTCATAATTAGGATATTTACCATCAATAAGACGACAAGTCAATACGGAATTTCCAAAGCGAAACATTGCATTAGTTTCATTGTATTCAATCTTAATGTCATCTAAATTTCCCTGTAAAATACCTTTAAGTAATTGTAAAGGTTTTTTTGGCATAATAAATTCCGATGTACTGTCTGCTCTAACATCAGTACGTGTATATTTAACTAATTTATGAGCATCTGTTGCAACAAAAGTTAGTGATTCAGAAGAGAATTGAAAAAAGACACCGCTCATTATTGGTCGTAAATCATCATTTCCACTAGCAAATAATGTGCTATTTATTGCAGTGAACAATATATTGGCTTTAATCATTGTTGATTTTGCATCTACTACCTGAGATGCCTTAGGAAATTCTTCCCCATCAACATATGCTAAAGCGTATTTACCATTATTTGCAATAATTTCGACTGTATTTTTTTCTGTTTTAACAAAAGTGAGAGGTTGTTCAGGAAATGTTTTTAAAGTGTCTAATAATAGTTTTGCTGGTAGAGCGATATTACTATTGCTTTCTGATTCTACTATTAAAGAAGTAGAAAACGTTGTTTCTAAGTCAGAAGCAGTAAGGGTAAGTGTTTTATTATTGATCTCAAATAAAAAATTATCTAAAATAGGGAGTGTATTCGTGTTATTGATAACACCTCCAAGCATTTGAATTTCCTTAAGAAGAGCAGCACTAGAAACAATAAACTTCATGTGTAAATATTTTATAAATAGATAAAATGAAACTCACTGATAAGAATTTAAGTAGGTAAATTAAATATCTTAATATGGAGTAATTCATTATCAATTATGTTAGGTCAAATATATTTGAAATGCTTTGATTCCTAAAAGAAACTTATTAACACTTAATATCGTAAATGTTTACTTCTTATTAGTCGATAGATCCATCCAATACATATTATTAAAGAAAGAGGAATTAACAAAATTAGAGCTTTCCAACGAGTCACATTTTCATTAATTTTTTGTTTATCCAAAAAAGCAACTTCCCAGGTTTTTGATCTTAAATTCAAACGTTCTTTATTACCAGTGAGATGATGGATTGCATTCATGACAAGAGTTTTATTTCCATAAAAATTATTTGTCCACTTATCGAAGCCCAGAGTTAAGGGAATTCCTTTTTCTGTTTGATTTTCTGCAAGATTTCCATCTCCAAAAACAATCATTTTAATAACACCTTCATTTTTTGGGTTAGTAATAGAAAGTGGTTTTACTCTATTGTAGAATAGTGATTTATTTTTTCCTTCAATTAATATACCTAACGCTTTTGAAGCTTGATTATAAACTAATGGATTTATTTTTCGAGTTGCTTGTTCAATTTCAATTAATACAGGTGGTCCCAGGGATTTCGTATACTCAGAAGTTCGCATTAAAATTGTTTTGTTTAAGTGTGTATTCACAATATCCAATGGACTAGCAAACTGACTGATAATTGTTCCTACATCTTTTCCTATGAGAGATGTGTTAAGAGGTTTAGACAATGGGTAGTATGGCCATGGATAGGGAATATATTTAGTGTTATTGTTCTTGCCGTTTGCTAAAACAATTGGAGCACAATATAAATCTTCAATTATTGTTTTTTGAATTTTAATTCCATTGTGAAAAAAATAATCTTCAAGATTTAGTTCTCTTGGAAAACCGTATGTTTTACCAGATAAATTAAAGAGACTGTCTATATCAACTTGAATTCCGTCAACTAACCAAAGTTGCCCCCCTCCATTCAATAAATGTTGGTCCAGAATATATTTTTCACTTTGTGTAAATTCTGTTTTTGGATTAGAGATTATTAATCCATCAAAGCGGTTAAGGTTTTTCAGTGTAGCTTGTTTAGTGACTCCTTTTTTTTTGAGATCGAAAGATGCTAGGTTGTAAAAAGAACGTAAGCTTTTTAACAGATCTGCAAGCTTAATCTGTTCTGAAGTTTGATGCGAGGTCAAAATGGCTAAGTTCGGTTTTTTATTAAGAGTGACTTTGTGAATACCCTCCATGATTTGATATTCTAGCTGTTGTAATGAACGGATAATTTTATCATTTTCAGTATCTCCAAGTTGTCTCGACAATAAGGATACTAGTTCAGAACGGTCACCTATATTAACAATAATCCAAGGAAATATGATACTTTCTTTTCGATTCCCATTTGTGTTTTCTAAAACAATTTCAGGTGTCATCCCATAGCGTTGCATTTCTTCAATGACAACTTCAGTATCACCTAATTCATATGGATTATTATAATTTAAAATAACATAATCAGAATACTTTTGTAATTGTTTCAAAAAAACATCTAATTGATTTCGAAAGCCAATAAATTTATTAGGTAAATCTCCATCAAGAAATACATCGATTCGAATAGGGGCATCAAGTTTCCGTAGTTTAGAAATACTATTTTTCGAAAGGCTATATCTCTTGTCTTCAGTTAGATCATATTGTAAATCCAGTGATTTACTTAAAAAAGTCAGACTAAATACTACAATAAGAGTAATAATTGGTTTTTTTAGGATTTTCATTTAATTTTGTTCTTTTTTAATAAGCTCCATCCCAAATATAAAAAAGACAAAAAACATTCCTATAAAATAAATAATATCTTCAAAAAGAATAATACCTCTACTTAAACTAAGGTAATGGTCTTGAATACCAATATCACAAATAAACTTGTATAGCCATGGTATAGAGGTAAAATCAGCAATAAATGACCATAAATAAAATTGTGAAAAGCAAGCCAACAGGCATACAAGAAATGAAGTAACTTGATTTCGAAACATTATTGAAGAACAAAGTCCAATAACCAGAAAAATTAAACCCACAGAAATAATTGCTAAATATGAACCCATTATACTTCCCCAGTCCAAATTTGAGTTAGGTTCAATTAATGCTGAAAGAGCTACTAAGTTAATTAAAGTTAGTATTATAACAATACCAAGCACTAGTGCTAAACCAATAAGTTTTCCTCCAAAAATATCAGATGGTTTTAATGGTTTGGTTAATAGTAGTTCAAAAGTCCCTGAAGAAAGCTCTTCTGAAAAACTCCGCATGCTTAGAGCTGGGATTAAAAAAAGAAAGAGCCAAGGAGAAAGTTCAAAAAAGGGACTAAAATTTCCAAAACCAATATTAAGTAAATTAAAAGGCGTATCAAAAAACCAAAGCATTAAAGTATTGACGGTTAAAAAGCCAATAAGGACTAAGTAGCCACTTATGTTATTAAAAAAAAAATAGAATTCACGTTTAGCTATAGTTAACATATCAATCAAATTGAACGGTTATAGGATCTCTGTAATCTAAGCCGAAAAGACTATGAGCACTACCTACGGTTAAAGGATTGCTCTTATAAACGGCAAGTTCTAGATGTCCTGCTGAATTAAACAAAGCTAATTTTTTCCCATCTTCTTCACGCTTTTCTTTAGGTAATTTAAAATCAATAGCTTGACTATAACTATTATAAAGGATTCTGAACTTTATTGTTCGAGCGTATATTGTAAAATTTCTTGATTTTTCAATATCCTTAAAAAGCTTCTTTGTTATGTTGGTAATGATATTCCCATAATTATCAATATAAATAACACTTCCTAATATTTTATCGCCTTTGAGATTAATTACAGGTTTTATATTTGTTAATTCTTTAATGCGATCTATAGGCTTGCCAATTATTTCTAAAGCTCCTTTTCTTGCAATATGAGCAGCTACATGAATGAAAACATCCAAAACTGGAAAGGAACTTATGATGGAATTATGAATATTAATACTAACTGTTTTTTCTGCTATTAAGTCTTCTTTAATCAATGATAAAACTCCATTGTCAGCTCCAATAAAGTAATGAGAATCAAATTTCATGGCAATATGAATATTTTCTGGCGTAAATTCGGATTCTACTCCAACAATATGAATACTTCCTTCTGGAAAAGCTTTGTATGCGTTTTTTAAAATATATGCTGTTTCAGAGTGGTTGTAAGGGCTTATTTCATGAGATATATCTATTATAATAACATCTGAAATTTCTCTAATAAGTGCTGCTTTTATTACAGATATAGAGTAATCTTTATGTCCAAAATCTGTAGTTAAAGTTACGATGGTCATAAAGTTTAAATTAATTAATTAAAATTATACTATTTTTATCAGCAGACATCTACAAGTCAATAAAAATAATTTATTTTAAACTAGTAGCCTTTGAATGAAATAAAAATTGAGTTATCTGAAATAAATTTTCAAGATTTTTACGGAAATCAAAACATACATATTGAAAAGCTTAGAACCTTTTTTCCTGAAATCAAAATTGTCGCTAGAGGAAACAACCTAAAAGCATATGGTGAAGAATCCATTATAATAGATTTTAATAAAAGAGTTACTAAATTAATTACTTATTTTATTAAATATAATATTTTAAATGATGAAATTATTGAACGCATAATGAATTCAAAAAATCAAGAAAGTTTTAATTTAAATGGAGGAACTGATTCTCCCATACTACATGGGGTAGGAGGAAGGATAATTAAAACAAAGACATTTAATCAAAAAAGGTTGGTGGAATCCATAAAAAAAAACGATATGGTTTTTGCAATAGGTCCTGCTGGAACTGGAAAAACCTATACAGGTGTTGCGCTTGCGGTTAATGCTTTAAAGAAAAAACAAGTTAAACGAATCATATTGACGCGTCCAGCTGTTGAAGCAGGAGAAAATTTAGGATTTTTGCCAGGTGATTTAAATGAAAAACTTGACCCCTATATGCAGCCTCTTTATGATGCATTACGAGAAATGATACCAAATGAAACATTAAAAAGTTATATTGAAAAAGGTACTATTCAAATCGCTCCTTTAGCCTTTATGCGTGGTCGAACATTGGATAATGCTTTTGTTATTTTAGATGAAGCACAAAATACGACCCACTCTCAAATGAAAATGTTTTTAACTCGTATGGGTAAAAATGCAAAATTCATGTTAACTGGTGATCCCGGTCAAATTGATTTACCCAGACGAATAATCTCCGGACTTAAAGAGGCACTTTTGATTTTAAATAGTACAGAGGGAATAGGAATCATTTATCTAGACGATAAGGATGTTATTAGACATCCATTAGTTAAAAAAGTTATTAATGCATATAAAACTATTGAACACGATAATTAATTATGACTAATACATTAATGCACACGGATCTCCAGCTGGAGGGATTCAATTCAAAATACATAGGTAAAGTAAGAGAGGTTTATCGATTGAATGAAAATTATTTAATTATGGTTTCAACAGATCGTATTTCTGCATTTGATGTTGTTTTACCCAATGGAATACCATACAAAGGACAAATATTAAATCAGATTTCTAAACAAATGTTAGATGCCACTTCAGATATTGTTCCAAATTGGTTGGAAGCTTCTCCAGATCCTAATGTTTCTATTGGAGTAGCATGTGAACCTTTTAAAGTAGAAATGGTTATTCGAGGCTATTTATCTGGTCATGCAGCTAGAACATATAAAAATGGATTAAAAACTTTATGTGGTGTCAAAATGCAAGAAGGAATGATTGAAAATGATCGTTTTAATAAACCTATTATTACACCCGCGATAAAAGCTGAAGAGGGACATGATGAGGATATTTCTAGAGAAGAGATCATTAAACAAGGTATAGTGAGTGAATCAGACTATATTCAACTTGAAAACTACACAAAAAAACTTTTTAAAAGGGGGACTGAAATAGCTAAAAAACAGGGACTTATACTCGTGGATACTAAATATGAATTTGGAAAAACAACTGATGGAAAAATTCTTCTAATTGATGAAATTCATACACCCGATTCTTCGCGTTATTTTTATGAAGAAGGATATTCTCAGCGTCAAGCCAAAAGATTACCACAAAAACAACTCTCCAAAGAGTTTGTTAGGCAATGGCTTATAAGTAATGATTTTCAAGGTTTAGCAGGGCAGGTATTACCTTTAATGGATGTCAAAATAATTGAATCTATTTCTGAAAGATATATTGAGTTGTATGAAAAAATCACAGGGAAATTTTTTTCAAAAGCCCCTATCGATAAAATTAACGAAAGAATACAATCCAATATTTTAAATTATTTAGACCAAATCTAGCTTAAATTTTAGTGATTTTTAATACCATTATTTCAATAATTCAAAAACATCTATTACAGATATATTTGCTGAAAGTCTAATAGCGTTTTTGTATTTTTTAAACCAAGTGATTTGTCTTTTTGCATAACGCCTACTGTTCTTTTTAATTTCATCAACTGCGTTTTCAAGTGTTTGTGATTTTTCATAATATGGAAAAAGCTCCTTGTATCCAACTGTTTTGAGAGGGATTTTTTTTTTAATTAAAAATTTTGCTTCATCTTCTAATCCATTCTTTATCATGAGATCTACACGCTGATTTATTTTATCATATAATACATTACGTGGAGAAGATAAAATAATTATTTTCGAAATAAAATTTCTAGGCTTTCGTTTCTTACCCAAAAAAGAAGAATAGGGTTGATCTGATGAGATGCATACCTCCAGTGCACGAATTAGTCTTGCCGGATTGTTGATATCAACACGATTATAATATTTAGGATCTTTCTTAAGCAATAAATCTTGAATTCCCTTCAAACCATGAGTTTGATAAAATATTTTAATTTTTTTTTTTGTTTCTTGAGAAATTTCCGGAAAATCATCTATTCCAAACATAACGGCATCTGCATACATTCCAGACCCTCCAACCATAATAATATTATTTTTTTTACAAAAAAGCTCATTCAATTTTATAATAGCATCTTTTTCAAAATCACCAACTGTATAAATATCATTTATCGATTTGTGCTGTATAAAGTGATGAGGAACTTGTTCTAATTCTTGATTATTTGGAACTGCAGTTCCAATATTCATTTCTCTATAAAACTGTCTTGAGTCACATGAAATGATTTCAGTGCTTAAAGCTTTGGCAAGTTCAATACTTAATTTTGTTTTTCCTACACCTGTTGGGCCAGCAATATATATAAGTGTTTTAGTCGACATGATTTAATGATTTTCCACAATTATGACAATAAATCGCATTTTCCTTATGTTCACTTGTTAAGCAATATGGGCAAACTTGAGTATTAGTATCGATTATGTTTTTCTTTGAAATTTCTGCTGTAATAATTCCAGTTGGAACAGCTATTATACCGTACCCCATAATCATAATTACAGAAGCAATAAATTGACCTAAAGGACTCTGGGGGGCAATATCACCATAACCAACAGTAGTAAGAGTAACAATACACCAATAAATACTTTCAGGTATACTTGAAAATCCGCTTTCTTCTGTTTCTACCAAATACATGATTGTTCCAAAGATTATACATAAAACAACAACACCAAAAATAAAAACAAAAATTTTAGCCCTACTAGCACGCAAGGCTTTAATTAATAGATTTGACTCCCCAATATAATGAGTTAATTTTAATATTCTAAAAATTCGTAAAAGTCTTAGAGCTTTAAGAGCAACTAAGCTATGTGTCCCTAAAAAAATCAATGAAAGGTATTTGGGAATAGTAGATAGTAGATCAATTATACCAAAGAAGCTAAAAATATATTTAGACGGTTTAGGAACACTTAAAATTCTAAAAACATACTCTATTGTAAATAGTATAGTCATTACCCATTCTGCAATATTTAAATAATTGTGATAAAGTAGGTCAATAGAAACAATGCTTTCTAAAGAAACCAATAGAACACTTAGTAAAATGCAAATAAGTAATACTATATCAAAAAGTTTTCCTGGTTTAGTATCTGCCTCATATATAACCTCATGCAATTTATGTTGCCATTTTTTCATCGAATTGTTTTTTTAATTAAAGTTGTTGCTTTTAAGTCTTTAAAAAATCAGCTTTCTAAAGTTATTAACTTTGAATATTTTTTTCTTTTAATAAAACTATGAATTAATTTTTGTACATCAGGATTTTCTTCCATCGAGATTAATCTTGATTCGATTCTTTCACAACTTTTTATTTGATGATTTAGTTCAAAGTATCCGTACCCTTTAAATTCTCTGCCATTAATATATACAAAAGAATTTTCTCCTTCTTTTCTTCCTTTTGAAATGAGTAAAAAGTTATCATAAGGATATGAGTATTCCAATAATAAAATTTCTATTTTCTTTGAATATTTTTTAGTAGACTCTTCCCTAATACATGCGCCATCACATAATTTTATTCCATAGTTGAAACATGCTTTTTCGGTTTTGTAAAGGCTTGTTTTTTGGAGACATATTCCAAAATCATTTGCCCAATTTGAAAGTGCATATTTTGCGCTTTTCTGATTTTTAAAGACGCTTATATATTTTTTATTTTTCTTAACTTGTTCAATATTTAAAAAAGTATAACTTTCCGTTTTTTCATAATAAATACCCATTGGGAAAGTTCTAGATTTTAAAGTTTTATTATACCTAGGATTATTGCTTTTTATTTCATTTTGCTCTTTCAATAAAGTGACTAATTCACTACCAGTTAAAGCATAAGTAACTTCAGAGATATTTTTTTGTAAATTAATTGATTTTGTTTGTGAACCAGTAAGGTGGTTTAAAACCCGTTTTTTTATATTATTACTCTTACCAATATAAATAATTTCTTTGTTTTGATTATGAATATAATATACTCCCATTTCTGAGGGTAGTTTATCTATGAGGCTCAAATATTGAGATGGTGCTTTATTAGGAGTTGAACTTTTTATATGTTCTTTTAAAATTTTTTTCTCTGTATCTTTTTCAAGTAATAATTCAAATAATTTTAAAGTTACTTTGGCATCACCATGCGCCCTATGTTGATTAGAGAAAGGAATTCCCAGATTACGAACTAGCTTTCCTAAGCTGTATGCAGGTTGATCAGGTAATAATATTTGAGATAATTCTACAGTACAGATTGTTTTTCGTTCATATAAAAACCCTAATCGTCGAAATTCTGTTTGTAAAATGCGATAATCAAAAGATGCATTGTGAGCAATTAAGATAGAATCTTCCGTTATTTTTATAATTCGTTTTGCAACTTCATAGAATTTTGGTGCATTATGTAGCATTTTTGAATTAATACCTGTAAGTTTTTCTACAAAAGGCTGAATTTCTTTATCTGGGTTTATAAGACTGCTAAATTGATCTAATGTTTTAATTCCATCAAAACGATAAATTGCAATTTCAGTAATTCCTTCTTCATCATATTTACCTCCCGTAGTTTCAATATCAAGTATGGCGTACATCTGTATTAATTTC
>Ga0307995_1000222_pt1 | contig 41278 bp, 33 predicted proteins | sample EllFjometagen262_FD_203132 | JGI IMG/M metagenome (GOLD analysis project Ga0307995, IMG submission 203132) | Marine microbial communities from Ellis Fjord, Antarctic Ocean - #262 | ecosystem: Environmental > Aquatic > Marine > Unclassified | place: Southern Ocean | collected 2014-11-02 | reverse complement strand
AAAAATCAGTCATCTGGCGGCGGATTAGGCCGGCCAAGTGGAGATTATAGTCTAGATACTCTTCCTGACGGCGTATTAAGTGGGAAATCTTCTGGCGAAGTCTCGAATGGTCAGGCTCGCTCGGGAAGTGGAGATGGCGCAGCGCGGCCCAGTGGTAATGGTGCGATGACGGCGCAGGAGCGTGGGCAAGTGTTGGATGAACAGCTTCGCCGCGGCTACGAGACATTCGACGGGTTTATTCTTAGCGAAAGAGAACGGGCGCAGGCCGAGAGCAATGCGGCTGGATCAGCGGCCAACGGCGGTGCGGCTGGTGGTGGTGGAAGCAGTTCCTCACAACCACAGACAATGTCCGAATCAGGCGCTCCTGCTTCTGCAGTATTGGCATCCTCACTACCGCCTGGAGCACCTAGCTCTGCGCCTTCTGAAACGTTTCCCGCACCTGAAGATATTCCCAATGGACGCGATGACGATGTAGTAGCGAGACAGCTACGAGAGGCGGCAACGAGTGAGCCTGATGCACAATTGCGCGAAGCCCTCTGGCAGGAATATCGAAATTATACGGGTTTAGGTGAAGACCAATGAGTGCGATGACAGCTTTAATGGCACAGCAGGCAAAGAAACTATTGGGTGCAGGGTTGCTAGCGCTGATGCTGGTGGCTTGTAATTCTCACACCGTTAAGAGCACCACCTACACGCCCATCATCCAAGATAGTCAGGATGTGCCCGAGGATTTACTCCTCGATGTTGGCGTTGCGGTGTTCGATCCGGGCATAGATGAAATTGATAAACGCGACGAAGAAACTACCAATCATGAAATCCGCGTAGCCGAGTCGCGTTATGCTCCCTTCCTTTTGGCGGAAACACTGCAGCGTTCAGCGAATTGGGGCATCGTGCGTTTGATGCCCAACAACGAAAGCCCAATGGACGTTATTATAAATGGCACTATCCTGCAGTCAGATGGAGAGGCCATGCAGATTCGCATCGAGGTGACCGATTCGCGTGGCCGGCAGTGGTATACCAAGGTTTATTCTGAGTTGATTAGCCAGTTCAGTTACGAGCCTTCGCAGCGGCAGCAAGCCGACCCATTTCAGGTTATCTATAACAAGATCTCCAATGATTTGTTGGAATATAGAAAGCGTAATTTGACGAACCAGCAGATCGTAGAGATTCGCACCATATCCGAATTACTGTTTGCTCGTCGATTCTCGCCGGACGTATTCGATGCGTATTTAGCGACAAACCGCCAAGGTAATCTAGTGATAACGTCTCTGCCGGCCGAAACTGATCCGGTCCTAGAAAGAGTGCGCGACATTAGAGAGCGGGACTTCATGTTTATTGACACCGTTCAGGATTACTACGCTACCTATGTAAGGCAGATGCGATTGCCTTATGACACATGGCGGGCCTTGAGCTATGACGAAACTATTGAGCTTAGAGAGTTAAGGGCATCAGCTAACCGCCGATTTGTTGCAGGAGCAGCGGCGGTTTTGGGCGGCCTAGCAGCAGCGACTAGCGGTGGAAATTATGCGACACAAACCGGCGGTGCGGTTGGTGTCGGTGCGGGAGCGTACTTAATTAAGAGCGGCTTCGACAAACGAGCTGAAGCGAAATTACACTCGGACGCACTGCAAGAATTGGGCGAGTCACTAGAAAATGAAGTTGCTCCACGCGTATTTAGTCTGGACGATCGTACCATCACTCTCACGGGTTCAGTTGAAGAACAGTATGCCCAGTGGAAAGAAGTTCTGGCAGATATTTATGCGTCAGAAGTAGGTGATATTTAATCGATTCATTCATCACAGTGGGCCTGACCACGAACAGAATGCGCTATGTCAGATAACGATGTCGACAAGATTGACGCTGTCAATTTTGATCACAATGATAACTCAGTATTTCTAAACCAGGCTGTTACTCAATCAGCCGAGAAACCTGCGCCGTGGATTTGGCTTGGCTTGGGTGGTTTATTGTTGCTTGCCCTTTTAGTTATCTTTGTTCTTCCTTCTATTGTTACCGAATACGAACTGCCTTTAGAGCGGCGAGTGGATTTGGTTGATACCTTTGTTGTCGAAACTGTAGCGACTGCTGCAAACGCAATTTCTCCCTTCGAAGAGGCGCAACGCGCCTTGCAGCGAAAGGACGCACAGGACGTGCTTGCCGAGTTATTGGTATACCAGACTGAATTAGATGCGTTGGATGTCGCCGTCTGGGGGCAGCAAGACTATGAGGCCTCACTGGAGCAGGCCAGTATTGGCGATGCGTATTATCGGGAGCAGGACTTTGTATTGGCCCGCGAGTCTTACGAGAACGGCCGCGAGGGCTTGAGCAGCCTAATCGATTCGATTCCCTCGGTTCTCGAGCTGCTACTTAGTGAGGCTAAGCTGCTGCTGATCGGTTTGGACTCAGCACAGGCGCTTACAAAATATACTTTAGCGCTGCTGCTGGATCCGGGAAACGAAGTGGCGCAGATAGGTGAGCAACGCGCGCTAACCTTGGACGATGTAAGTGCGCTGTTGAAAGAGGCTGACGATTTAGTTGAGGACGGCGAATTGCAACAGGCTCTTGCGAACTACCGTGAAGTATTAAATTTGGACGGCTACAATGAGGATGCCGCCGAGAAAATTGCTGTAGTGTCTGTGCGCATCACCGAGAACGAATTTGCCCAAATCATGTCCAGTGGCTATGTGTTGCTGCAAGCCGGCGAACCCGAGCAGGCAGTAGCCGCATTTCAGAGGGCATCGCGACTTGGCATCAAGCAGAATGAAGCGCAGGCTGCAATCAATCAAACCGAAAACGAGATTGCGAATACCGAAATAAATCGTTTAAGTGGACTGATAACCACAGCAGAGCATAACGAGCAATGGCAGGAGGCGGTCGATGAATACGATAATGTTCTCGCTATCGATAGCAATCTATTGTTCGCAATTGACGGTCGCGACTACGCCGACAAGCGAGCGAGGTTAGATCGTTTGTTGATCGAGGCAATAGACAATCCGGAGCGATTTTCTGAGGATGAAGTTTTCGAAGAGACGCGCATATCCTACTTCATTGGTCGAGATATTGAGAACCCAGGGCCTAGGCTCACAGAACAGTTAGATGAATTAGAAGCCTTTTTAGAATATTCGCTGGTGCCAATAGAGGTCTCCTTTAGATCAGATAGTCTGACTGAAGTTACACTGCTAAGAATCAAGGACTTGGGAATTTTCGTGCAAACGTCCCTCTCGCTGAAGCCAGGCCGTTATGTTGCGGTAGGAAAACGCAGTGGCTACAGAGAAATTCGCGAAGAATTTACAGTAGGCTTTGGCCTCACTCCCGAGACTGTCATCGTTCAATGCGATGAGCCCATCGTTTCTTCAAGCAGGCGATAAGCGATGAGCAACAGTGATGAAGTAAAGAATCTAAAAGGGGCAATTGACCCTATCATCCCTATAGACTTCACTCCGCACAGTGAACAGGCTCAAGCATTTTCTTACAAATTTAAATGGCTGCATGTAGTGGTTGCCGGTTTTCTGCTCGTATCGATATCCACGGGATGGTTTGTGCTAACTGCGCGATCTGTGTTCGTAGAGGTAAATCCTATAACCGCAGAAATAAGCATCGATACTGGTACCAGCTTCAAGCTGGGCCAACGCTATCTTATGCGCACGGGGTCCTATCAGCTTACGCTGCGAAATGAAGGTTATCACGACACCGTCACTCGTTTATTGGTAAGCCAGGAACAATCGCAGACACATCCGTTCGTGATGCGTAAACTCCCAGGAATAATTAGCTTCGACAGTGCAAATATCTCCCAGGCGAGAATCAGAATCGACGGTGTCGATATTGGGCAAACACCGTTAGTGAATGTGGAAGTGGAGCCGGGTGAGCATCAGCTATCCATTTCCAAAGACCGGTATCTCAATTTTGGCGAGACAATTATTATTGAGGGTAGAACGCTCGAGCAGAGTTTCACGGCAAATCTTGAGCCAGCATGGGCGACTGTAAGCTTGACTACTACGCCTAGTGGAGCGGACGTCTTGGTGGACGGAGAGCTAATCGGTAGTACTCCTATAAATGCTGAAATCATTCAGGGACAGCGCGATCTAGTCCTAAAACTCGCAGGACACAAGGCCTGGCAGGAAGAGTTCGATGTGCTCGCTGGCGAAGACTTTTCTGTGCCGCTGGTAGAGCTTACGCCCGCCGATGGCTTGCTGTTCATCCAGTCGAACCCTACAGCGGCAAGCGTAACTATTGGGGGCGATTTCAAGGGGCTCACGCCATTAGAAGTCGCACTGGCTCCAGGACAGAACCATGAGCTCATCTTCTTCAAGAACGGCTATAACTCGAACTCGCTCTCGATCCAGACGCAGGCGAACGAAGAGCGAGAGTTAACTATAGATTTGGAGCCAATACTAATGACAGTCAGTGTCGTGGCTCAACCGGAGGACGCCGAGCTCTATGTGGATGGCGATTTCAAAGGAGCAGCGAATCAGACTATCGAGTTGATGGCAGCAAGCCAGCAGATTGAAATCCGCAAGGCCGGCTTTATTCCTTATTTAACAGAATTCACTTCCCGTCCGGGGCTGGAACAAATAATCAGTGTTTCTCTTAAGTCCCTCGAGCAGGCGCGCTTGGAGCAGATTAAGCCTGTTATTGTGTCGGCAGCGGGGCAGGCGCTTAAACTATTTTATCCGGGCGCGTTTACCATGGGCGCTTCGCGACGCGAAGCCGGCAGAAGGCCGAATGAGAACCTTCGTGACATCAAGCTAGAAAGGGCCTTCTATTTGGGTAACCGTGAGGTCACCAATGCTGAATTCAGATTATTCAATGCCGAACATAGCTCTGGCACCTTAGAGGGGCTGACTCTCGATAACGAGGCGCAACCCGTCGTTAGAATTACTTGGACCCAGGCAGCGCTGTTCTGCAATTGGTTGAGTGACCAGGAATCACTGCCACATTTCTATGAGGTCTCGGATAAGGATGTCGTTGGGTTTAATGCAGAGTCTACCGGTTACCGGCTGCCCACTGAGGCGGAGTGGGCTTGGGCAGCTAGAACCGATGGCAGCGGAAATCAGCTTAAGTATTCCTGGGGAGGCACGCTTCCTCCGGCGGAAAATTCGGGAAATTTTGCGGACATAACGGCCCAGTTCTATCTCGGGCAAATAATGTTTGATTACAACGATGGCTATCTTGCAACTGCGCCGGTTGCGACATTCGAAGCGAATCAATACGAGCTCTATGATATGTCCGGCAACGTCTCAGAGTGGGTGCATGATTTTTATGGCGCAGTAGGCGCTATCGGTGGAGTCGAGGTTGATCCGCTTGGGCCTAGCGAAGGTCAGTTTCATACAATTAGAGGGTCCAGCTGGGCGCACGGTTCAGTCACTGAACTGCGTCTGTCATTTCGCGACTTTGGCGAAGAAGTCCGTGATGATGTTGGCTTTCGGATAGCGCGTTATTTGGAGGAATAGGACAATGCGTAAACTATTTTTTCTTACACTGTTAAGTTTCTGGCAGTTCACAAACGCCGCAGAGAATGATCCGCCGGTTCAAGATTCGGATTTACTAGAGACAGCGCAGGTCGAGTTAGATTCTAGCATCGAGATTGAAGAAGACGGTAGCGATTCAGTCGCCGCGGAAATCTCGGATACAAACGAAGATGAAGAAGAGTCCTCGGTACGTTTTATCCCTACCGAGGAAATTTCACAGGATTTCGGCGTCTCGTTTCCCGTCGATATTTAGACCAGCAGAGCAGCAAAGCTAAGGAATTAGTATGAAGCAAAGGTTGTTATCAGAAGCACTGTATCAAATAGCTGCACTAATTATTGCGGTGATCGTTGTTCACGCAGCTTATGTGGCGGTGATACGGCCTAACGCCGATTTGATTCAACAACAGCAAAATGTGTTGCAGGAAACAGACCCTAACTTTGTGCCAGAACGGTCGGTCTATATTATTTTACGCGACTTCGAGCAAGAGACATGCATAATCTTATTGCTCTGGGCTCTTTCGATGCTTGGCATGAAAGTACAGCAGACACTGCGGGAGAGGGCGCTGCTAGAGCGAACCTTGATCAACATATCCGATGGAATGAGTATTTTGCCCGAAGATGCACGCAATTATGCGCGTACCGTGCAGGCGTTGCCGGAAAGAGAGCGCCAATTCCTCTTACCGAGGGCGTTGCTTGCTGGTCTGCATAGATTTCAGTCTACCAATAATATTCAAGACGTTGCGACTACCATCAAGGTCACTTGTGACACCGAAGCCGATCGAATGGAAACGGAGCTAACGATCGTCCGCTATATAGCCTGGGCTATTCCTTCGATTGGATTCCTTGGCACAGTTCGTGGTATTGGCACGGCACTAGGTCAGGCGTATCAAGCTGTGAGCGGGGACATCGTGGGTGTTACTACCAGTTTGGGTGTGGCCTTTAACTCAACCTTTGTCGCACTGGTGGTTAGCATCTTGCTGATGTTCGTGCTTCACCAATTACAATTGATTCAAGACAGGCTGGTATTGGATTGTCAGAACTACTGCGACGAGAAAATGCTGAGACATCTACAAGTGCCAGTCAGAGATGCCAAATAATGAGTCTAAAAGTTATCGAGTTAAACGATAACGTTTTACGTGTTGGCGATGAATCTGGAATCCTTGTTGAGAGTCCCGGTTTTGCGCTGGTGCTCGATAAACAGATGCAGTTGGGAGACGTTGCTAAAGATCAGGCTCGGATACATCCAACTAGTAGTTATAACAAATACTTGCATGAATTGAGCCTGGACCCGATAAGCCATGCGATTGGCATTCGTCACTTCGCCGATATCGCCTACGCACATCTGCTGCATTTAGCAGAAGAAGGTGGTGTCGATGCGGAGGCAATTTTTGCGGTGCCGGGCAATTTCACCAGAGCACAATTGGCTATTCTATTGGGGCTCGCAAAGCAAAGTCCTTTTCAGGCAGTGGGCATGGTGGACTCGGCAATCGCTGCCGCCCATGCAGCTACTCATACTGGCTCTATCATCTATGCAGAGATGCAGTTGCACCAAGTCGTTCTAACGAAGATTGTCGCGGGCCAGGATAGCCACCAGCGCGAATCGGTGATTCAAGTTCCCGGCGTGGGCAGTCAAAACTTCATGGACCGTATGATGCAATTGGCGACAGGCTTGTTTATTGAACAGTGTCGATTCAATCCGCAACATGACGCGGAATCCGAGCAGAAACTCTATAACGCGCTACCGCATTGGCTAAAACAAGATGGCAAGGACCAGAACAGTTTATTGCTTGAGCTTAAAGTTAACACGGCGGTGCACGCAGCGAAGATGCCGCGCGAAAGCTTGATTAACTATCTTTCTAGGGACTACAAAAGCATCGGTCAGCAAGTTGCTGAGCTAGCGGCGGGGGGAGACAGCAAATTACTCTTAAGCCCGGATTTCGCAGACCTACCCGGTTTTCGATCGTTCTTGGGCGAGAGTATCGAATTGGAAGTGCTTCCTGTCGGTGCAATTTCCAGGGCCGTTATTCTTAATCGGGACAGTATCGTAAGTGGCGATGATCAGATTCAATTGACTACCTCGCTACCTAGAGCTGTAAGTTTGTTGAGTCAATCCGAGCGTATCGCGGCGGAGCCAGAACAGCAAAGAGCAACGCATGTGCTAGTCGGCAGTACCGCGATTCCGTTGGGCTCGATACATTTACCGGCGCTTGGGCGAATAGAAAAACACGAAGATGGGTTCTACTTAGACAGTGGTAAGCAAGAGTTCTTATTGAATCGGCAAAAGGTGACCGGTAAACAGGCGCTTGGCCTAGGTGACTTGATCCAGTCTAGTGAAGATAGTGAGTCGATTCGACTAATACAGGTAAACAATGTCTAGCAGCAAAGCAAGGCGCAGAAATCTAAATCCTATCAGTCTGGCATTCCTAGATGTCATGTTTTGTGGGTTTGGTGCTGTGATTTTGATTTTCCTAATCCTCGATCATAACAGCAGTGTGACCCCCTCGGAGCAAAATCTAGATTTGGCCGCTGAGGTAAATTTGCTGCGCGAAGAGGTTAATGAGGGAGAGTTAGGCTTGGTTGCACTGCGCAACACATTCTCAGATGTGAGTTTTGAAGTCGTCACCGCCGAGGGTTTAGCACGGCAGATTCGAGAGCAACTACAAACGTTTCTGCAAGAGCTAGCGGCTCTAGAAAACTCAAGCGTTGCTACCGAAGAAAGCATCGAGCAATTACGCGCAGACGTGAAATCCTTAGAAGAGGAACTACTGCGTCTGCAGGCAAGTGCCTTCGAGCAGGAAGGCAATAGCGTGCGTCAATTCCTAGGAGACGGAAATCGGCAGTACCTATCTGGTCTGTTTTTGGGCGGCCAGCGTATCTTAATATTAGTAGATAGCTCTGCGAGTATGCTCGACAGTACACTGGTGAATATTATTCGTACCCGCAATATGTCAGACGAGCGCAAGAAGCAGGCACCGAAGTGGCAGCGCGTTGTTAAGACCGTAGACTGGATTAGCACACAATTGCCAATCACGAGTCGTTACCAAATCTGGGAATTCAACGAAAATCTCGAATCGGTATTAGGCGGCTCTTTGGACAGCTGGCAGGAAGTCGCAGACCGAGATGGGCTAAATGCTGCTATCGAGAATGTGAAGGAAATCGTGCCTGCGAATGGGACGAACATGGAACAAGTTTTTAGGGCAGTCGCCAACACGTCACCTAGGCCGGATAATATTTTCTTGATCACAGATGGTTTGCCGACTCTAAGCGATCGTGGTTCGAATAATGCGCTGGTCACGCCTTCGGAGCGGATAGAGCTTTACGAAGAAGCTCTGGAAGAATTGCCTCGGGGTATACCGGTCAATATCGTACTGCTGCCCTTGGAGGGTGACCCAAGCGCTGCGGCTGCTTTTTGGCAGCTTGCACAGTACACGCAAGGCTCGTTTATAACGCCTTCCAAGGATTGGCCATGAGACGCAAACGCGGGGAAGCAGATTCTTTTTCAGTATCTTTCCTAGACGTGGCTGCCTGTGGCTTCGGTGCCATGATTATCTTGTTGATGATTACAAAGTCTGGCGAACCGATTTCTATCGAGTTTGTCGACGTGCCTGCAGAAGGGGCAATCATTGAATTGCAGGAACAGCTGTTCGCCATTCGTGGAGAAACCACAATTTTTAATCGTGATTTGAACGCCAAGCACGAGCAACTCTCCGCCATGAAGGACCGTATCGCTAGGCTGCAGAGAGACCTGGATGATGCAAAGGGGCGTTTCCAAACCTCAAACCAGTTATCGACCGAAATCACCGATGAGGTGGGCCGCCTTGCCATAGCACAGCAAAGCATGACGGAAGAGATGCAGCGCCTGCTTGCGAATAGCAGCGCACCTGAGAACAACGCGATAGGCGGGATACCGGTAGATAGCGAATACATTATTTTCGTGATCGATACCTCGGGAAGCATGTATGGCAATGCCTGGAACAAGATGCTCGGTGTTATTGATGACACACTAAATGTCTATCCCGAGGTTAAGGGAATCCAGATCATGAACGACATGGGCGACTATATGTTCGACTCCTATCGTGGGAAGTGGATCCCCGATACGCCAAGTCGTCGCAATACTATTGTCTCTACGCTGCGGACTTGGAACCCCTTTAGTAACAGTAGCCCTGTAGAGGGAGTGACACGCGCAATAAATACGTTCTATGAACCGGGTAAGAAAATTAGTATCTATGTAATCGGTGATGATTTTCAGCCTGGAGGGTCTATTCAGAACGTACTGCAGACTATTGATCGCATTAACGTGGAAGACGAGAATGGCGATAGGTTGGTGCGCATACACGGCATAGGCTTTCCCGTGATTTTTGCTGGTCGAGAACGCTACCGACAGAGCGTCTATAGATATTCCACGCTAATGCGCGAGATGACGCAGCGAAATGGTGGTACATTCGTAGGCCTAAATGATTTCCAGTGATTTAGTGGCGGCAGTTAGACGCTAAGAAAAGGTTAATAATGCGCAGAGCGAGTGGGTCGATGAGAGGTAGGACAAGAACAGCACTAATACTTATGGCAGCGCTTTACCTGACTGCCTGCGGTGTCAGCAACGTGGTTATCGAGGGAAGCTTTCCGACGCCCAATATCAACAAGCTGCCTCTCACCGTTGCGGTCTACTATGATGCGGCGCTCAGGGAATTTGCCTATATTGAATATTCCGAAACCGGGACTGAAGAATACAATATTGCCAGTGGGCAATCCCATATTGAACTTTTTGGCGCCGTATTGCCTGCAATGTTTGATGGGGTAATAGTGGTCGCATCGATCGAAGAGGCGCAGGCATTAGGTGTCGATGCAATTTTCGCTCCAAACATAGAAGAATTCCAACTAGCGCTGCCAGCGAAGACCAAGCTTGATGTCTTTGAGATTTGGATTAAATACAATATGCGATTGATGACGGCAGAGGGTGACTATATAGCGGACTGGGTATTGACTTCGTACGGTAAGACCCCGACCGAGTCGCTTCGCTCGGCAGAAGCCGCAATCAATGCAGCGGCGGTAGTTGCGCTTCGCGACCTGGCTTCGAGCTTTTCTCTAAGCTTCACTGAGGTTCCGGAAGTAAAAGACTGGTTAAATACGTTGTAGTGAAAAAGAGTCGTACCTGATTCGATTGGCGCAAGGACTATCATGAAGCACCTTATAGGAAGAAATAGACTAGGCAGCGCTCTACTGCTTTTAGTCTCGCTTGCCTGTTGCACCACCACGACCATCGACGAATTTCGTCAAGGTGAAACCGGTATAGAGAGTTATGAGTCAGTAGTTATTCTCGGGCGGCGACAGGCTAGCGACTACGAGACGCGCTCCGAATTTGTGAAATGCGTCGGTGAGGGGATGGCCCAGGGCGAGAATTCAATCAGTATTGTACCCGAACAAGAATTTATTGATGCGATGTTTCCCTGGTTCGAACCCAGAACTGCACCTTTGCGCACTCGTGACCTGGAACGCCTGATGACCGAAGCAGTTGTTGCGGATAGGATGACAGAGTTTGGGGTTCGCTATATAGTTTGGCTGGATGGATTCACCGAAACATCGGATCGCAGCGGATCGATATCTTGTGTAGTCAGTCCTGGGGGCGCGGGTTGCTTTGGCTTTGGCTCATGGGAAGATGACGCTACTTATGACGCTCGGGTTTGGGATGTAAACTCCCTAACCAACGTAGGCACTATAAGCACAGATGCAACTGGACAATCTTATCTTCCGGCATTCGTCATTCCAATACCGCTAATAGCCAGAGTTGAAGCAAACGCCTGCTCACGTCTGGCAACTCAGCTTAAAGAATTTGTAAACGGTAGTTGACTGACGACTATTTGCTTAAGTGCTTAATGTGCTAAGCAATAGATAGAAAATAATTTGAACATGGAAAGAGGGGGGCACTATGACGAATCTAGCTGTAACAAGCTTGGCTGAATCATCAGCTCTAGAAAATCGAATCCCAAAGGCAGCTGTCTTAGTCTGCGTATTTTGTCTGCTTCCCTTTCTTGCATCTTGTGCGGTCAATCCAGCTACTGGCACTCCCAACCTGGTTCTCATGTCAGAGAATCGAGAGAAGGAGATTGGTTTAGAAGAGCACGAGAAAGTTCTTTCTAGCATGCCTCTATTCGAAGATGAAGTACTGCTAACTTATGTCCGCGAAGTTGGCAACAAGGCCGCTGCAGTCAGCCATCGTCCTGATTTAGAATATACATTCAATATAATTGATAGCCCAGAGATAAATGCCTTTGCCTTGCCTGGTGGTTATGTCTATGTAAATCGCGGCTTGCTCACTTTTATGAATTCGGAGGCAGAATTAGCCGCCGTGCTTTCCCATGAAATTGGACACATTACGGCGCGGCATGCGGTTCAACAACAGGCGCGCGGACGACTTGCACAGACAGCCGCAACGGTTGGTGGTTTCGTCACGGCGGTGGCAACCGGCAGCGGCTATGTCGGAAGTCAGATTAGTGAAGTTGCCTCGATCTGGGCGCAAACAGGCTTAAGTGGATTTAGCCGAGAGCATGAACTCGAAGCCGATAGCCTCGCCGCCGAATATTTAGTTAACGCAGGTTACGACCCGGCCGCGATGATCGATGTAATTGCCGTGCTTAAAAACCAGGAAGATTTCAATCGATTAGTTTCAAATACAAGTGGAGGCTATCACGGCCTATTCGCTACTCACCCACGCAACGATACTCGTCTGCAACAGGCGATTAGCCAAGTGGCAGATATCTCCGGAAATGAAATTACAGAGATAGATGATACAAAATTTAGAGAGACCCTTGATGGACTTGTAATAGGTCAAAGCCAAGCCTCGCAAGCTACCGATGAGCGTAACCGTTACTATCAGGCCTTACTTGGTTACACCGTCGTGTTCCCTGAGGAATGGCAAATAGACGAAACCACCACGACCGTAACTGCCTCCAAGGCCGATCAGGGCTCCATACGTATTGAGGTAAAGCGCATACAAGAGAATGTAGAGCCACGTGTATTTATTAGAGACGAGATGGGGATAGGCGCTCTACAAAAATCGGAGAAGCTCGAGCAGTATCGGCTTTCAGGCCATACCGGCGTAGCGGTGTCATCTGAGACCGGCAACACGCAAAGAGTTGCTGCGATTTATCTGGGGCCGAGGGTGTTCACCTTTCGGGCGGAAATAACTGATGCCGAAGCAGTGGATGAAATCGACGAGCAACTGCTCGCATCTATTCGTACTTTCAGAGCGATTCAACAAGGGGAGACCTCATCCACAACGGAGGCGAAGATCAAGTTTGTCCAAGCAAGCGAGTTTTTCGATTTCTCAGTCGTGGCCCAATCCAGCCGCATTGCGAACTATCCAGAAGAGTCGCTGCGCCTTCTCAATGGCTACTACCCAAGGGGTACTCCCGAAGCTGGTGAGTGGGTCAAGTTGATCGAATAGGTAGAACACAGCCTTGTTTTCGTAGTCCAGCGGTGACATGCCTGGTAGGTCGTCGTGATGCGCTCGTTGGAGAATTCAACGCGTTCAATCTCTAATACCGATCGAATATCACTCTACTACGCTCCCAATATCCGAGTACAGAGCTTGTTTTTGACCTGCGTGGGGTTAAACTTGGTCAATTCCACAACATTGACGCCTAGAAGAATCAGATGACTGCTACGGAAGAAGTTAATACGCTTTCTCTCAAGAAGAATTCTTTATTGGAATTGAAGGATTTTCTGCGTGGGCTGCTTAATGATGAAAGCATCAATCAAGAAGATTTTGATTATGTACTCAACAATCGCCGGTCAATCGAAGACCGAGATAAGCACATTCTACATTACATAGCCGATCTAAAAGTGGAAGATCGTAAGTCTCAAGGGCGTAAGCTAGGCATCGAAGGCCTGTTAATGGCACTAAGTAGGCAGTGCGGTCAGGACTACTATCGTATCGATCCTTTAAAAATTGATGCGGCCCAGGTGACACAGGTTATGTCTTATGCTTTCACTCAACGCCACCATATATTGGCTGTTGAGGTTACTGCTTTGGAAGTGAAGGTTGCTAGCGCGGAGCCGTATATCGATTCTTGGGAATCTGATCTAGAGCATGTACTAAAGAAGAAAATAGTTCGCGTTGTTTCCAATCCTATCGCGATCAAGCGCCTCACTACAGAAATGTATAGTCTTTCGAGTTCGATCAGCCGAGCACAGGAAGGCGGCTCGGTTAAGAAAGGCATTGGTAACCTAGAACAAATGCTGGAATTGGGTGATATCAAAGACCCGGAGGCTAACGATAAGCACATAGTCAATGTCGTTGATTGGATATTGCAATATGCCTTCGAACAACGAGCGAGTGACATTCACATTGAACCTCGTAGAGAGAAAGGCAAGGTACGCTTTAGAATCGACGGTGTGTTGTACACGGTTTATTCACTGCCGATGCAAGTTATGGCAGCGGTCACCAGTCGTCTTAAAATTCTAGGCCGTATGAATGTCGCGGAGAAACGTAAACCGCAGGACGGAAGAATTAAGACAAAGAGTCCGAACGGAAACGAGGTTGAGCTTCGTCTCTCGACGCTGCCTACTGTGTTCGGCGAAAAGCTTGTAATGCGAATCTTTGACCCAGAAGTGTTATTGAAGCCTTTCCAAGAACTAGGGCTTATAAACGAAGACCTGAATCGCTGGAAAGAGATCATCAAGAACAACAACGGTATCGTTATTATCACCGGGCCAACAGGTAGCGGTAAGACGACGACGCTGTATTCCACCTTGAAGATGCTGGCCACAGAAGAAGTAAACGTTTGTACTATTGAAGATCCGATTGAAATGGTTGAAGAGTCATTCAATCAGATGCAGGTTCAGGACAACATTGATTTGAATTTTGCCGATGGTGTTAAGGCATTGTTGAGGCAGGATCCGGACATCATCATGATAGGTGAGGTACGCGATCTTCCTACGGCGGAGATGGCTATTCAAGCTGCATTGACCGGCCATCTGGTTTTCACCACCTTGCACACTAACGACGCACCGTCGGCGATCACTCGCCTACTAGAGTTAGGTGTACCTTCCTATCTCATAAAGGCCACTGTTATAGGCATAATGGCACAGCGACTCGTGCGCGTACTTTGTCCACACTGTAAGAAGGAAACTAAAATAGAGTCAGAAACCTGGGAAGCGCTAACTCGTCCCTGGAAAGTAAAGGGTCCGAAAAAAGCCTATGGGGCGGTCGGCTGTTTAGAGTGTCGTGAAACCGGGTTTAAGGGAAGGGAAGGCATCTACGAAGTGATGCCATTCACCGAGCACCTACAGCAGCATTCCGATGATAAGGGCGATCTACCTACCCTTCGTACGCAGGCTTATAAGGAAGGTATGCTCAGTCTGCGCCTGAGCGGGGCGCAAAAAGTGGCGGCTGGCATTACCACTGTCAAAGAAATTTTGCGCGTTACACCAGACAATAGAGATTGAAGGCATTCGCTTTGAGATGACGCAAAAAAGCCAAGAAAATATTCTGGTGGTTGGACCCGCATGGGTTGGCGATATGGTCATGGCGCAATCCTTGTTCATGTGTCTGAAGGTGCAATATCCGGATTGCCGAATCTCGGTGCTGGCGCCGGAATGGTCTCGACCCCTGCTGGAGAGAATGCCAGAAGTTGAGAAAGGGATTAGCCTGCTGATGGGTCATGGAGATCTGGAGCTAGGAAAACGCCGTGCTTTTGGAAAGTCTCTTCGCGGCGAGCAATTTACTACAGCCATCGTGTTACCTAACTCGTTTAAGTCGGCATTGATTCCCTTTCATGCTGGCATCCCGAAGCGGATTGCCTGGAAGGGAGAGTGGCGCAATCTGCTACTCAGCGACTGTCGACGCCTCGATACGAATGCATATCCTCTCATGGTGCAACGCTTCGCTGCTTTGGCCTATCCGGACTCCAATGATCCTCCGGTTCAGATCCCCGAACCTAGATTGCAGTCAGACCCTGCAAGCGTAGAAAATGCGCTGGCTACATTTAGCCTAGGGATAGAGAATAGGGTATTGGCAATTTGTCCGGGGGCGGAGTTTGGCGTTGCCAAACAATGGCCTGCGGAGCATTTTGCCGCCACTTGTAAAACAAAGATCGACAATGGATGGCAAGTATGGATATTTGGCTCTGAAAATGACGCCGAAGTCGCCAATGAAATTATGCAGATGCTTGCCGAAGAACAAAGACAGCATTGCGTGAGCCTAGCGGGTAGGACGAGTCTGTCTCAGGCGATCGACCTGCTGTCTGTTGCCGAGGCCGTGATATCCAACGATTCAGGGCTTATGCATATAGCTGCTGCACTTGATAAGCCGATTGTCGCACTTTATGGTTCAACTTCGCCGGACTTTACGCCACCATTGAGTAATAAGTCGAAGCTATTGTTCACGGATATCGATTGCCGGCCCTGTTTTCAGAGGGAATGTCCCTTAGAGCACAAGAAGTGCCTTACACAGCTCGACCCCAGTAGAGCGCTTGCTGCTATCACCGAGCTTGTCCCCACTGGGCGTAATTGAATGATGAGCTTTAGGTCGGAACAGAACAAAACAGGAAAGGAATAGTTTATTGCGAGTGCTAATAGTAAAAGTTTCTTCTCTTGGTGATGTGATTCATACGCTACCGGCAGTTACCGATGCGCAGCGTGCCAGAAAAGATATTCAATTCGACTGGGTGGTTGAGGAAAATTTCGCCGAGGTGCCGAGTTGGCATCCCGCCGTCGAAAATGTCATACCCGTGGCGCTAAGGCGCTGGCGGCGCAACCTTTTTAAGACCTATATGAATAACGAATTTCGAGCGTTCAGACGCGCATTGCAGGGCATTCATTATGACCTTGTCATTGATGCTCAGGGGCTTATTAAGAGTGGTTTGATCAGTCGGCTCTCTAAGGGATTAACGATAGGGCTCAATAATCGAACTATTCGCGAACCAATGGCCACGCTGTTTTATAACAAAGTTTATTCTGTTCCTTGGACAGAGCATGCCGTGGACAGGGTTCGGCAATTGTTTTCTCGGGCGCTTCAATACGAATACGACCCGGGGGAAATCGACTACGGTATCGATGTTAATAGAATAGATGTATCTAGTGAAATCAGTAAAAAAGCGGAGAAGCAGGTAGTGTTCCTTCACGGGACAACGTGGCAGACAAAGCATTGGCCTAAAAACTATTGGCGCCACCTCGCACACTTAAGTACTGAAGCAGGTTATAAAGTTCTTCTGCCTTGGGGTACCCCTGAAGAAAAGCTACGTGCTGAGTATATTGCTCAAGACAACGAGCGAGTAGAGGTACTTGCTAAACAGACACTGTCTGGCCTTGCCAATTATATTCAACAGTCCGATGGTGTGATTGCAGTGGATACTGGCCTAGGCCACCTAGCTGCTGCGCTGGCCAAGCCAACCGTTTCTCTTTATGGCCCTACGAATCCAGGGCTTTCTGGAACCTTTGGCAATAATCAATTACACCTCAATTCGAGCCTAAACTGTGCGCCCTGCGTTAAGAAGACTTGCACATACTCGGGCCCGGGCGTCACTGAGGAATACGCGGGACGTGCATTCGCTGTTACTCCACCGTGTTTTGCATCTCACGGACCGGTTGAAGTGTGGCAGCAGTTCGAGAGTTTGTTGGGTAAATCCTAAAAGAAGAATAGTTAACCAATGCATCTGAGCTTTCTAATCTATTCCTACTTTCCATTTGGCGGATTACAGCGGGATTTCTTTCGCGTTGTAACAGAATGTATTTTGCGTGGGCATAAGATTACTGTCTATACGCTGAGCTGGGATGGTGATATTCCAAATGGCATAAATGTCATCTTGGTGCCCGTCACGACACAAAAGCGTATCAAACGAAACGAGGCCTACACAAAATGGGTTCAGTCGGCATTGAAGCAGCGCGATGACAGCGTAGTGATTGGTTTTAACAAGATGCCATTCTTGGATATCTATTTCGCCGCAGACCCCTGCTTCATGGAGAAGGCAATAGAGCAGCGAGGCCTCTACTATAAATTTACTTCGCGGTACAAACACTTCAAAGAATATGAAGAGGCAGTGTTTGCCGTATCGCGGCTCACTGAAGTGTTAATTCTGTCCCCCCGCCAGCGCACAGCATTCGAGAAATACTATCCTGGTTGCGAATTTCGTCTTCATCAAGTTCCTCCTGGAATTTCGGCAGATAGAAGAGTGGATACAATCGACAAAGGAATGGGAACTCAATTGCGGACAGAGTTGGGCCTCGCGTTGAATACAAAACTGCTTCTACAGGTCGGCTCGGGTTTTCGAGTAAAGGGCGTAGACAGGGCGCTCAGGGCAATGGCAGCTCTTCCGAAGCCACAGCTGGAGAACTGCCACTACCTGCTCATAGGGCAGGACAATCCTGATCGCTATCTACGGCTTGCCAAGAAGTTAGGCATTGCCGAACAATTCACTGTCCTGCCCGGTAGAGATGACATTCCTAGATTTTTGGCAGCAGCTGACTTGTTGCTGCATCCGGCCTATTCTGAGAGCGCCGGTTATGTGTTGTTAGAGGCGACTATCGCTGGACTACCGGTGCTTACGACATCAACCTGCGGTTATGCCTTTCATATTGAGCATGCCGAGTCCGGGCTAGTGTGTAATGATCCCTTCGAGCAAGCGCAGCTGAATAGCTATCTGGCACAGATGTTAGGGGACTTAGACACCGCGGATTGGTCGAAGAATGGCCTGGAATATGGCAAGCAAGACGAGCTATATTCGCAGGCGTCTGCCGTAGCAAGCTTTATCGACGAGTATTTGGCCAGAAAAGCCTAAGGCACCGCATATGCAGTATCTGAGTGAAGATTTAGCAAAGGACCTCCCGAAAGGCGATTCGTTCCAGAACTTGCAGGCGATGGAAGGCAAGGTCTATCGAGATGTACAGGGAAGGAAGACTCTGCAATTCGAGCTCGCTGGAAAGAGCTATTTTATTAAGAATCACTTCGGCGTTGGCTGGAGAGAGATTGTTAAGAACCTTGTTCAGCTGCGTATGCCAATTCTGGGTGCCGAGAACGAATGGCGTGCAATCAGTAAGCTGAAATCGCTAGGTTTAGCGACGATGACTTCCATGGCCTACGGCAGCAGGGGTTGGAACCCTGCTCGAAAACAATCTCTCATCGTCACTGAAGACCTTGCCGGCACCATCAGCCTCGAGGACTACTGCAAAGATTGGCGTCAGAATCCGCCCGAGTTTGTATTGAAGCAAAAGCTTCTGAGTAAACTCGCTAGTATTAGCAGGACATTGCACCAGGGAGGAGTCTGTCATAGGGATTTCTATCTTTGTCACTTCTTAATGCCGAAGGACTGTCTCGATGGCAGTTCTGATCAGGCATTCGAGCTGTTCATAATCGATCTACATAGAGCTCTTATCAAGAATTCTCTGGGCATGCGCTGGATAATCAAAGACGTAAGCGGGCTTCTCTATTCGGCGATGGACATTGGGCTAACGCAGCGTGACTTCTTCCGTTTTATCAAAACCTATGACGACATGAACTTGCGCGACTCGTTAGCATATAACGGCGCCTTTTGGGGTTCGGTGGAAAAGCGTGCGCTGTCTATGCAGAAGAAACTGGGATCGGTGAGTTAATGCTATGACCGTTTTCTCAAGCGCAGAACTTATCGCCATGGGTCGACATATACCTACGCCATTCGGCATTAGCGTTGAGACAGAGCAAGGCACAGTGCTGCTAAAGATTGATTCCTTGCTGCGAATCGTCCCTGGCAAGAGGCTGGTCGCTTTGTCCACTTGGCGCAGTCGCACCGTCATCGTAAAAATATTCATTAGCAGTAACCGCTGGAAACAGGGAGTGCTGAAAGACAGCACTGGCATGAATAGACTCAAACAGGCGCAAATTCCAAGTCCTAATCTTCTCCTACAGACAACTACCTCTGATAAAAAGGCCGGTGTGCTAGTTATCGAGTATCTGCGCGAGGGAGCTAGCTTGGCGACGCTGTTTGATGAGGCCAAGAGTGAAGAGGACAAAACTAAAATAGTGCAGATGGGTGTGAAGGCGGTGGCCGATTGTCATCAGGCGGGTCTGTGGCAGAATGACATTCACCTCGACAACTTCATGCTCTGTGCCGGTATTGTCTACGTTCTAGATGGTGCCGACATTAAGAGTAAGGGAAGTAGTCTGGATACTGAAACCCGCCTTGAAAATTTCGCGATGTTTCTTGCACAATTTCCTGTATCACAAGATAAACACTGGCAAGAGCTATTCGACCAATATAATAAGCAGGCATTCAGCTTTATAGCTGACGATGTTGCTGGCTTCATTAAGAGAATAATAAAGGCGCGGAGAAAACGGCTCGATGCTTACGATCGAAAGCTCACCCGATCCACTACTGCAAACCGTTGTGAGCAGGGCTCAAACTTTTTCTATATCTACGATAGGTCGATACACTCTCCGCAGCTGGATCGCTTTCTTGCCGACCCCGATAGCTTCATCACTGAGCAGCAGTTGTTGAAGGACGGCAATTCATCGACGGTGGCAAAGATCAAAATCAATGAGCGTAACTACGTGCTGAAGCGGTACAATATAAAAAGTTTCTGGCATGGCATCTCCAGAGCATTTCGTCCAAGTCGTGCGCACCACTCTTGGTGTAATGCCTGTGCACTGGAAATGCTCGGTGTAGCTACAGCACATCCGTTTCTGTATTTAGAAGAACGCATCTTTTGGCTCTTCCGCAAGCGCGCCTATTTTCTCTGCGAGTATATTGAAGAACTCGATCTGGGAACGGCATTGGAGAAAAAGGAACTAAAGAGTAGTGAGAACGAAATCGTCGTGTTGTTTAGAGACTTGTTCAAAATAATGGCGGACTATCGCATTAGTCATGGAGATATGAAGGCGACGAATTTCTTGCTACAAGACAAGGAACTGTATGTGTTGGACCTAGATTCCATGGTACGGAGCAGGTCCAGGGAAAGTTTCACGGGGAAGTTCAGCAAGGACTTAAAGCGATTCCGCAAGAATTGGGTGGGCACCTCGATGGAGCCTAAAATAGAAACGCTGCTAGCAGAGGCGGCAAAGTATTAGTTTGGCTTAGTCTATGACTGTCATTACATTAGGCTTGTCGGGAGCAATCGGGCACGACCCCGCCGCAGCACTGTTCGTCGATGGCGAGCTGGCCGCTGCCGTGGAGGAAGAGCGCCTCATCAGGCGCAAGCACGCCTATGGTCAGTCGCCCTACCTTTCAGCGCGGCGCTGTATGCAGATCGCGCGTATAAACCCCGCGCAGATTGATCAGGTAGCTATTCCCTTTGCACCGATTAGTCTGTTTACGAAAGCCCGGTGGCACTATGCCTATCGTCATTGGTATGCCCCAGATCGGGCATTCGATAGCTTGTTTAATGGAAATAGGCGCTATAGAAGATATATCGGCGAGCTGAAAGGGCTCTTGGAGAAACTCCATATTCCTGCAGACAAAGTGAAGATTGTACCTGTGGAGCATCAGCTCGCCCATGCGAGTAGCGCCTACCACCTCGATGAGCGAGAAGGCAAAACCGCGATATTCTGCAACGATTCGAAGGGTGAGTACGCGAATATTTTTCTCGGCTACGGGGAGAATGGCAAGATCGAAAGAGTCAAAGAATTCTACAATCCTGACTCACTGTGTGGCATGTACGCGGCGCTTACTGATTACCTTGGCTTTGAAATTCTCAAAGGTGAAATCAAGGTAATGGGTATCGCTCCCTTTGGCGACGCCTCGAAGTACGACCTTTCCTGTCTTGCGAAATTTAACGGCAAGAAATTCAAGGTAGACAATACGTTGATTGGCACGGTCGGGATTCGCCGTTACAAGGCAAAATCTAAGGGGCACTACTTTAGTCAGAAGCTAGTGGACATGTTGGGACCCAGGCGTGTAGGTAATCTAGTCGACGACCCTTACGTGCACTATGCGGCTGCGATACAAAAACTCTATGAAGATCTCTCTGTCGAACTGATTCGACACTACTTATCAGACTTTCTTGCTGAGACCGGGCGACTTGCTATTGCCGGCACAGGGTCGATGAACATTCGCTTGAACCAGCGTCTTGCAAATCTGCCCGAGGTTAAGGAACTAGTTGTTCACCCGGCCTGCAGTGATGCAGGCACGGCAATTGGCGCCGCGAGCTTTGCGGTGCGGCAATCAGGCACCAAGATTAAGCCAGTTACGCATATGTTTCACGGCCCTTCATACAGCGCCGAGCAGTGTATCGAAGCCTGCAAGTCGCACCGGGATAAACCACTTTGGGAGGTTTTAGAGAAGCCCTATGAGAAGGCTGCAAAGATTCTTGCGCAGGGGCATTTACTTGCCTGGTACAAAGGCCGAATGGAATTCGGTACTAGGGCATTGGGCAATCGAAGCATTTTGGCTAATCCAAACTTTCCGGAGGTCGTGGAGAAGATCAATCATCAGGTAAAATTCCGCGAAGCCTGGCAGCCCTATTCGGTATGCGCGCTAGATAGCGTGGCTGAGGAATTTATCCCCGGAGAACAACACGACAAATATATGTGCCGCGGTGTAACTGCGAGCGACAGCTGGGCTGAAAAATATCCGGCTATCGTTCACGTCGACAAGAGTACCGAAACACAAATAGTCGATGCCGATAGCAATCCAAATTTACATGAACTTCTACTTAGTTTTCAGAAGGAAACCGGACATGGCATGCTCATCAATGCGCGACTGAACCGGCCCGGGGAAGCCTTGGTGTGTTCACCTGAAGATGCGCTCAATATGTTTTTGGGTACCGATCTGGTTTATCTAATTATGGAAGGAGTCTTGATTACAACGCGAGAACTATCGGATGAGTGGTAAGTCAGCGATGTTAGGCTTACCTAGTGGGCTATAGAATTGTTCACAGGTGCTCTAGTCTACTCTTTCAAAAACTGCGATACGCCGTGTGTCGGCGCTGGGGAAATAGGCAAGTAAAGTCAACTTATCTGCGATGTTATTCTTCTTTAGTAAACGTCTCATTTCGAATGTAAGCTCCGCCACAATAGTATCGCCAACTTCACTGGATAGAATTTCCTTTTCGCTAAGATTTCTTTGCACTAAATCATAGTCGTCGACCTTGCCGCTGAAATAGGCGACAGCATGGTTGTTTGTTAGTAGCCCTGCAGAACCTTCGGTATTGTCGGCTATCCATTCAATCGATTCTTTCACGTAAGACTTCGACTCGCCGAAGCTAAAATAAGAGTCAATCGCGCAGTAGCTGAAGAAAATCGCGATAATATAAGCTACGCTTTTCCGACCGGATGCCTTTGCATTCTCCAATAGATTGAGTACGACAGTGGGAACGAATAAGGCTAGCAAAATACACATTAGCATCGCGTAGCGGCTGGATAAATAGCGAGTAACAATAATGAAGCTAAGGAGTATCAAAAAATTTATGCAAAGATAGAACACAATAGGTATGGCAATTCCCCTATTGAGACGAAGATGATTCTTAAAGAACCCAATAGTCAAAATGATTAGATACGGGCCGCCTATGCCAGTAAGCAAATTGGCTAGTAGAATCGAAATCATGCCTGCCAGCAAGAATACTTCTATGTATTCGCGAGAGAAGGTCGCCGCGTACTCTGTAAATAACAATGAGCCTAAGAGTGCTCTCTCTTCATCGTTGAGAGTAAAATTACCAGAGATAAAGGGTTCATAGATAGATGCAAATTCAATGAAGAGTTGTGCAACGTTGAGGCCCATTAGTGCGAGGAAGAGTAGCAAGCCTAAAGAGAGGGAGATAATTACTGCATACAATTTGACGAGAAGGATTTTGCGAGCGCTGACTTCGAGGCGCGTATCGAACAGTAAGGACAAAGGAGTGAATGCCAGATAGGCAAGCGCTTCTGCTCGAAATGACGCGGCTAGGAGCAGGCATGTGCAGAAAATAATTGTAGAGCGCAGTGACTGCGTCTTGACGTAGAGCAGGTACTGCCAGAGTGCTGCAAGAGAAAGCGCCCAGAACCCAATGTCACGAATTAGTAGTTCGCGGTACTCATTCAACTGCGGGTATACAAGGATGCAGATTGCCGCGATGGCGAGCAAGGGCTCGGAATCATTGATCTGTTTTACAATACTGAGGAAGGCGTAAACAAGAATAGCGTAGAACATCGCGTTGACGAGCAAGCCAGCTGAGAATACATCCAGCCCAGTTGTGGATACGATGCCGATTAGAATCGAGTATGTTGCCCATGAATAATGTTGATAGGCAGCGATAATACCATCAACAAGGAATATCTCGGCGGTGCGTGCATAGGTATAAGCATCGGCGTTAGGCGTTTCCTGTAGGAGTAGGGTAAACAGAGACAGCACTAAGCTCGCCGCTACTGCGGTCCATCTGATGTCGTGTTGTCGCCAGTCTAGATTCATTTTTAGCTATACATTGTTAATATGAGATCAATAGGGCCGTGCGGAAGGGCCGTCAGCCTGAGTCTTAAATCGCTTGTGTAACCAAAGATATTGGTCGGGCTGCTTTCTTATTGCCTGTTCCACTAATTCGTTGGTAGTGCGTGCGTCCGCTTTTGCGTCGCCGGTTGGAAAACCTTTCAGGGCCGGGGCGAAGTCGAGATGATACCCCGAGTTATCATCATTGCGATAATGGCTATAAAACAATACGGCGGAGTCATTTACCTTGGCGAATCGTGCGGTAGCGGTGATGGTTGCAGCCTGAACTCCAAAGAAGGGGACAAACACTGAGTGCTTCGCACCGTAGTCCTGATCTGGCGCATACCAAAGGATGCGTCCTCCCTTCAGGCTACGCATCGCGCCGCGCACATCTTTTCGGTCGTAGACATGACGGTAGTGGCGAATGCGGCCGTTGAACATCGCGGCTTGAAACAGCGGGTTCTTGTCCGGTCGATAGGTCACATCCATGTCCCCAACTAGATTGAACAAAAATCCCCCCATTTCAAGGCTGGAGAAATGTGCACAGAGCAGCAACACGCCCTTGCCCTGGGCTATAGCCGCCTCCAGGTTTTCCAATCCAGTCACACTTGTTCGAGACCGATAGTCTTCCGGTTCTCTAAACCAAGCGATCGCAACCTCGATAAGCCCTATACCGTTAGAGCGAAAAGTCTTTCTTACTAGTTTCTTGTGCTCTTGCTCGGAGAGTTCGGGGAAGCACAGGCGCAGATTAACCTCACAGATGTGCCGCCTCGACCTCGCGAAATAGTAGCTGAGCAGCCCCAGGCCTCGTCCGATACGAATCTGCAATGGATACGGCAGATGTGCCGCCAGCCACATGGCAGATAGGGCCATCCATGTTGGCCAGTAGCGCGGCGCGATGAATTGGCTTAGGGGTGTTCTTATTTGAGAGTCTTCAGCCACGAGTTACGCCAGCGAGCACCGGGAGAATAAGGAGAATAAGGAGAATAAGGAGAATAATAGGTTTATCGCTCTTGCTTGCGCGAATTGTAGCAGAAGCCTAGAAATAACAGCACTTTACGAGGCATTGATTGTCTATCTACCTATGTCGAGGGTAAAACCCACTTATTAGAGTAAAACTGACATATCTAATAGAAAATTCCCACTTTTTTTAAAAAATAGGGAAATTGGACTTCAAGTGAGGTTTTTCCTGTATTTATGCCATGTGATATCATCACCCGCCATAAAAAGCAGTAAATATACAGCCTACGAATATAGGAAACCTCTGATGAAACTTGAGATGCCCCCCTTTCAGCAAGCCAAGCTTTTGGTTATAGGCGATGTCATGCTGGACAGGTATTGGCATGGCGCCGCCTCGCGTATCTCACCAGAGGCGCCAGTACCGGTTGTGCAGGTTGGCAACCAAGAAGACCGTCCAGGTGGAGCGGGAAACGTGGCGCTGAATATTGCTGCTTTGGGTTCGGCGGCTACGCTTATCGGTGTTGTGGGTAAGGACGATAATGCGCAGGTTTTGGAGTCTCGCCTTGCCGCTGCTGGAGTCTATTGCGAATTTTTGAAATCAGAAGATAAGCCGACAATCACGAAACTGCGAGTAATTAGCCAGCATCAACAATTAATTCGACTCGATTTCGAGGAAAAGTTTGATGAGCAAGACGTAGCTGATCTGCAATCGCTCGCGGCTTCTCTTCTTCCAAGCGCGCAAGCACTCGTGCTCTCAGACTACGCGAAGGGTGCATTGCAAGATGTGGCCGCCTTGATCAAGCTTGCCAGAGGGGAAAATATTCCAATCATCGTCGATCCGAAAGGGACCGACTTTGAAAAATATCGCGGATCGACTCTGATTACGCCAAACCTGAATGAATTCGAATCGGTTGTCGGACCTTGTGCAAACGAAGAGGAACTCGTGCGTAAGGGGCTCAAACTAATGAATGACCTCGAATTGCAGGCCATGCTTATCACCCGTGGTGAGCATGGTATGACATTACTGCGTCCAGGCTCAGAGGAATTGCATCTACCAGCACGCGCGCGTGAAGTATTCGACGTGACCGGTGCAGGCGACACGGTTATCTCTGTACTCGCCTCGGCACTAGCGGCAGGCGATGATATCGCCGAAGCAACAGCTATTGCGAACCTTGCTGCAGGATTAGTAGTCGCAAAGCTGGGCACCGCGGCGATAAGTGGCCCTGAATTACGCAGAGCGATACTGGCTGAGCAGGATTCTGGTAGGGGTGTTATGACGGCGGAACAACTTAGTATCGCCGTGCATGATGCCAAAGCTCACGGAGAAAAGATCGTATTCACTAATGGTTGCTTCGATATCATTCATGCTGGGCACGTCGGTTATCTAAGCCAAGCGAAAAATCTCGGTGATAGACTCATCGTAGCGATCAATGCAGACGAATCAGTTACGCGACTGAAGGGGCCTGGTCGGCCAATTAACCCTGTTGAGCGAAGAATGGCCGTGCTCGATGGTCTAGAGGCGGTGGACTGGGTCGTAAATTTTGAAGAGGACACGCCCGAGGCGCTGTTGAAATCTTTGCAGCCAGACATTCTTGTTAAGGGTGGGGACTACTCTTTGGAGCAGGTTGTCGGCGGCGAGTATGTTCTTTCTTACGGTGGCGAAGTGAAAGCACTCGAATTTCTAGACGACTGCTCTACCTCGGCTATAGTAGAAAAAATGAAGGACTCGGGCTAGAAGGCTTTAGGCTAGCAGTAAGCAATAGAACATCGTTATTGAACGGCTTCTACATTTTCCTGCAGGTGCTTGGGATTTATAGTTCCCACGATCACGCTAGTGACACCTTCTTTGTCTAGCGCGAAACGTAAATTTCTTTCAGTGAAGTTAGCGCCAACAGAACTCTCAACGGCATCACCAGCTATGCAATCGTGGCCGCTATTCAACGCCTTCTTTACGAGAATTCCTTTATCGAGTGCGAGCGCATGATCGATCACTATAGCGTCGTCCTGCATTGAAGGATTGTAGGTCACCATCACCAAATCAAGCATTTCAACGGCCTTCATGCCGCCTTCCACAGTCTTGGTGGACATACCAACGGCTTTAATGAGGCCTTCTGCTTTGAGTCGCAGAAGGGTTTCAGCACAATCGCTGGATTCGAGAATCTTGCAGTCTTGTCCATCGGAATGAATCAAGACGATATCAAGGTAGTCAGTTCCTATGTCACGCAGACTACGTTCGATACTGCGTTGTGTATGCTTAGCAGAAAAGTCGTAGTAGGACTTCCCAGCAGTAAATTCTTCACCGACCTTGCTGCAAATAATCCAATCTTGCCGGTCTTTGAGGAGGCGCCCCAAGCGTTGCTCGCTGCTGCCATAAGCGGGTGCTGTATCGATGAAGTTGATGCCGAGTTCTTTGGCTTGGTCAATCAAAGCCGACACCTCCTCATCGGAAGGAAGCGAGAAACCACTGGGATACTTAACCTCTTGATTGCGGCCGATCTTGACCGTGCCGAAGCCTAGGCAGGAAACCTCGAGGCCGGTTTTCCCCAGCTTTCTTTTTGCCAAACCCATTCGTTTCTAATCCCAGCGTGAAGTCGCAATCTCTGCGGCTTCTAGTACATCACTTAAATCCTGCTCAGCGGCAGCGGCAGCGGCAGCGGTTGAGGGAACAACTCCGCTAGCAGCGAAATGCTCAGTAATGTTATCGGCCAAATTCGGTGTAAGAGTTAGCTTCGTAGGCCATGCAACCAACACATTACTTTCTTCAATAAAGTAGGCGTTTTCCGGGCGATAGTTGCTGTTTACATTGGCTTCGGCTCTATCGATGGCAAAGCAGTGAAATTTCATTTCTGCAAAATTTATCCAAGGGAATAAAGTTGTTAGAAGCGTTCGGGCAGAATGAATCTGCGCGTTCGCTTCTTTGCCCACGCCGGCCTCGGCGATCTCACCGCCGAGGTACCAAACCGTCTCTCCCTCGGCATCGCTATGGGAGGTTACAGTTAGCGTTGGTGTTAGCTTAAAGCTATCTCCTATACAGTGTACAAAGACAGAAGGAAGGTTCTTTCCCTTTACATAGACCATGTTCAACGGCCTTAATTGGCTTTTTGGCTTCGCTAGGCCCGCATCATCAATGAGTTGCTGATTGCCTTTGCCGGCACTGAAAATAAACTTCTGTGCTTTAAGAGAAAATTGCGTGTCTGTATCACCAAATGAGACGGCATTGACCAACCCCGATTCATTACGCTCGAACGTATAGCTCCCAGGGCTTATTTTGAATATCCAGTCACGCTGCTTCTTGGTTAACACTTTTAGTAGGGAGTTGGTATCTACCACAAAGTCTGGAAGTCTATAGAGCGTGCCCTCGACGGTGGCTGCCTTGAAGAAGTCTGGGTAGTCTTGCTTCTCTACCGTTGTAATTCGTCCGCTTAGGCTCTTGCTGCCGAGGAAGGTTTTAAGCTTCGAGCGAAATCCTGAGTCGGACCACATGTAGTAGTGTTCGCTGAGTACACGGCACCCTCTAAGGTCGATTTCTGCCTCGCCGGCTAGAGCGCTCCGCCAGCGCGCAGGCATATCGGATATGATAGTGGCCGCACCACTTAGGGCGCCATTTAGCGCATATTTGAGACCGCCATGGATAATGCCCTGTGAAGCGAGGGTCTGGCCACAGCCGAGCTTGTCAGTCTCCAGCAATATGGCGTGATAGCCTTGATCGCGCAAGCGGTTCAGCAACCACAGGCCCGCAATTCCGCCGCCAAATATGACGATGTCGGTTGAATAGCTCGATGTCATTCGTTACCTTGGCTCGGTGCTGTAGTTGATGCGTGGGACGTGAGTGCCGGCTCTGCATTCGGATAGACTGCAAGACTCAAATTATATCGGCATAAGGGACTATTTCCCAATTACTTCCCTATTTGAGCGGCAAACTAAATAACTAGGCTGGGTTTTCATGCATCGAATTATCTACAGTGTCATTTTCTATCTCACACTGCCTGTAATTATCACCCGCCTGTTGGTCCGATCTTTAAAAGTGCCGGCCTATCGAAAACGCATTGGTGAGCGTTTTGCCCTACAGCCGATGCCTAAGGAGTTCGCCAAGAGCCAACTTACACTTTGGATCCATGCGGTTTCGGTAGGCGAGACAGCCGCATCCGCGCCATTGGTAAAAGAATTGCAGCGTCTCTATCCTGACGCCCAGATTGTTATGACAACCATGACACCCACCGGCTCAGACCGCGTCCGCATGCTTTTCGGCGAGTCAGTGATGCATGTCTACATTCCTTACGACCTGCCAGGCGCCTGCAATCGGTTCCTTGATAAATACCGTCCTCATCTTTTGATCTTAATGGAGACAGAGCTATGGCCAAATTTAGTGCATTCTTGTCATCGCCGAGGCGTCAAACTGTTGTTGGCGAATGGCCGGTTATCGGGGAAATCGGCTGCAGGTTATGGCCGTTTCGCGACATTTACGCGCAGCCTTTTAGAGAAGGTCGACCGCATAGCTGCTCAAGCTGCGCCCGATGCACAGCGCTTCATCGATCTTGGGGCCAATCCAGAACAGGTAGCAGTTACTGGTAGCTTAAAATTCTTAGTTGACGTGAGTGAGAAAGGGAAACAAGCGTACTTCGCCGCAATCGAAAAAACAGCGCGACCTGTTCTGGTTGCAGCTAGCACACGTGAGGGCGAAGAAGAGAAAGTGTTAGCCGCGTTCAAAAAATGTCTTGCTGAAATCCCTTCTTTACTCTTGGTATTGATTCCACGACATCCTGAGCGATTCGTCAAGGCTGGCAAATTAAGCGAAGACGAAGGTCTCACTACAGTGAGGCGAAGTGACGGTGGGGTAGTAGAGCCTAACATTCAAGTTGTAATAGGGAATAGCATGGGAGAAATGCTGGACTACTACAGTGTTGCGACGATCGCGTTCGTCGGCGGAAGTCTTGTCGATACCGGTTGTCAGAATATTCTCGAGCCGGCGGCAATGGGCATCCCAATTTTAGTAGGTCCCTCTCAGTACAACTTCGTGACCATCTGCAAACAACTGGAACACGCGGGTGGTCTAAAGACTGTACACAACGAGATGGAATTAGCACAGGGCGTTTCTACATTGATCGCAGACGAACGGGCGCGGCAGGAAATGGGTGAGCGAGGAAAACAGTTAGTAAGAGAAAATCAGAACGCCTTGCCCGCGTTGATGAAACTAGTTGTGCCTCTTGTCTCAAAGCCCTAATGATTCTTTCTATTCGAATTGGCGCGTCAGATTTTCAGCGCCATCGGATGTCACGCGAATATTGTCTTCGATACGAATACCTCCGCAGGGATAGAGTTCGTCGACGGTATTCCAGTTTATCAATTTACCACGATCTGAGCCTCGCTCTGCCTCTAGAATAAGTGGAATGAAGTACAAGCCCGGCTCCACGGTAAACACCATATCGGCTTCCATCACGCGTGTATTTCTCAGCGCTGGAGAATTCTCAGGCGGAGGCAATATGGCTCCGTCAGTATCAGACTGATGTCCACCTACATCGTGTACCTGAACTCCTAACAAATGCCCCACGCCGTGAGGCATAAACAGTTGAGGGATATTGAGCTCGACTAAATCTTCTGCTTCACCTGCACAAATATTATGATCAATCAGGACACGGGCGATCCTTGTCAATGTTGACGCATGCAATGATTGGTAAGTTTTTCCAGGTTCCACCTCGTCGACTAGCGCCAGTTCCAACGTCTCCATCGCAGAAACAAGGGAGCTAAATACAGGGTGAACGTTGTCGCTTACCGAAGTGCGGGTTATGTCCGAACCGTAAGCCTTTACGCGACAGCCAGCATCTATTAGGAGAACCTGCCCCTTGTCCGTGTTTGTTTTGCGCTTGAATTGATAGTGCAATATCGCAGCCTTCTCATTGAGAGCCACGATATTAGTATAGGGGCATTCATCTTCTAGATTCTGAGTGGCTTGCAGAAAGGCCATGTGAATTTCATATTCACTTCCCCCCTGCAAGAAACAAGCCTTAGCGGCGGCATGGCCGAGAAGAGCCAGGTGGTTAGCAGCACGCAATTGCTTGAGCTCATAGCCTGTTTTCACGGCTCGCGAGAAATCTAGATAGGCTAGTAGTTTTTTTGGGTTAATCAATGCCTTATCGATGCCAAGCGAGGCGGCGATGTCAGCATGTCCTCCGATGTAGGCAACATCCGCAACCGAATGCAGCGTTAGCTGGCCAAGGAGTTCATCTAGGCTGCTCAATCTAACGATAGTGAGCGTTTCCTCCCAGTCAGGTTGAACGTCTATATCCTGTTCATACCAGAAATCGCTGGGCACAATTTGGAAATAGATGGGCTTCTCACCGGAACGGAAATAGACGAATTGATTGGGGCGGTTGACAGGTATCCAGTGTAGGAGGTGCCCGAAAGCTTGAAATGCCACTCCTCGATCATCTCCATAGTAGTGGTGTTCCGCGCCGCTATGCACAAGTACCCCGCCCAGCTGCACGCCTTGGTTAGCGACATATTGCAGAGCATCGGTATAGGTGCGAGTGAGTGTAGCTATATGGTTGGCATAATTGTCTATGGTCAAGTCCGTGCCCCTGAGTGCTGTTTAATGCAGTGAGTTAGAATTATACTGCGGATTGACTGCGAACAGACAGAGCCCGTTGTTGCGATAGGAAAGGGGGATAAGATGCTATACCCAATGTTTATGTTGGTCATTCTAACTATGATAATAATGGTACTCACGGCTCGCGTGAGGATTGGATCTGTCCAGACAGGCAAGGTGCCGCAGAGCTACTACAGCTTAATGCAAGGGCACGATATTCCAGATTTCGTCGCCAAGACGACACGTAATTTCAATAACTTATTCGAAGTTCCGACGCTGTTCTATGCAGGTGGCGCCGTGTATCTGGCGTTGGACCAGACGGGTCAACTACCCGTAATCAGTGCTTGGATCTTCGTAGCCGCGCGGGTGACGCACAGTATAATTCATCTAAGCTACAACAACGTGGTGCACAGACTCACTATATTCGGCATTGGTAATCTTTCTGTTCTGGTTATGTGGCTGGGTATAGTTAATGCTGCTGGGTAGTATTCGCGGTATGATTTTAACTAATAAAAATTAGAACGAGCCAATACAAGGCAAAAATAGGGAGATAAAAATGTCTGACGTAGAAGTTTTTATGATAGCCAATCTCGTCGTTGAAGATGCGAGTGAATACCGTAAATATGAGAAGGGTTTTTTCCCCATATTAAAAAAATTTGGTGGCGAGTTCGTTACATTCGATGATAGCCATGAAAATTTCGAAGGGGATTCTCCGCTCGAAGGTCGCGTCATTATCTTTAAATTTCCCTCGGAGGAATTAGCCAAGCAGTGGTACAACGATGATGATTATCAAGCTCTTTCCGAATTTCGCCGTGCTGGTACGACGTTGAAAAGTATTACACTGGTCCATGGATTGCCGCCAAGAGTGTAGGGCTTCGATGCGTGTAACTGGCAGTAACTTTTCTATTGTCGGCTAGATGTCTATAGATGGTTAACTAATGTTAAACGAAGATTAGCAGCCATGATTTGGCCCACTACACCAACATCGCCGGGCAAGGAAATTACTGCTGATTTGGCCGTTGTCGTAGGAGAGGGAATTCTTGGGGTTAATATATTCAGTGCTATACGACGATATCGTCGAAGGCCGCACCGTTGCTTATGAAGAAGAGATGGAGGGTACAAATAGACTATTGATTAGATAGTCTATTGGCGAGAAGTTAGATGCTGTCCTAGACTTAGGGAGAAACTACTGAGCAGTTAAGGACAGCGCTGGTGATCTATTCCGCATTTAAGCACAAGCATCCGGTTCTGCCTGAGTCATTAAATTTATTTCTCGAAAAGTTACGCCCAAATGCAGGGCAAAAATTCCAAACGCTCACACAAGCGCTATTTGAGAGGCCCACTCTGGATGATGAAAATCAAATCGCCTATGCCTTTCGGCAACCGGTCAATATTGTCAACTCCCTCCTGGCTAAGAATCGGCGTCATAATTGTCGGTTTGAGCAGAGAAGGAACAAAGTGGAACGAGCTTCACTCGTTCAGCGCTACTGCGAAAGTTTTGTAATACCCCAGCGTGAAGACTATCTAAACTTAATTAAAAAAGATGGCCGCTCACGTATTGTTACCTCGTTCCACTGTGGCGATTTTCTGTACGGATCTGCCAGTCTGTTTAGTCTAGATAGCAACCAGCGAAGCAAATATGTATTAAGTCTGAATAGGAGTTGTGATGCCTGCTATTCGAATTTGACTGCAGGCTTTGACCGCGGCGCGCTAGGCCCAAAGAGCGAATTATTGCTTTGTGAAACCGACTCGTTGCAGCTCTCTGGGATACTCCGAGCGGGCAATGCATCGATACTTCTTTTCTGTGATTTTCCTCCTGGGCTCAATGAAACTATCGAAGTGAAGTTTCTTGATCGGCAGGCTTGGTTCTCAATCGGGCCTGCAATCCTTGCGCTTGCGAACAGAGTGCCACTACTTCCCTTCATCAACCACTCAACAGGAAATTCTAGCTACCTGAAATTAGGTAGTCAGATCGAGCCGGAACTCTTGCCTTCGGAAACACTGCGAATGGGGGCGAAGAGAATTACGCAGGATTTGGTATCGTTCTTCGAGCCTGTGTTCCTGGAAAATCCCGAGCAGTGGAGATTTCTCTCCTTGTTGCCAGGATATTTCTCAAAGCCGAGTTCAGGGCCTGTTTCTCGGTGTTAGAAACTAGTGCAATGGACAGCTAATACAGATTAAAAGCGACGAAGAATGTCAGCATGAACTTTCGAATGGATGAATATCTTGTTGCAAGTGTTATGCAATGTCTACGCGAGCATTGCGATGGGGCTATCTTCGATCGTGAGACAACTCTTAGTGAGCTTAATCTAGATTCTCTGGATCTACTAGAGAGCCTCTTCGAATTAGAAAATCACTATGAGAAGACATTGAGTAATGCTGAGTTAGCATCACTAGCTACGGTAGAGGACTTAGTAAAAGTCTTTGCTTCATCTACTATCTAATCATAAGAAAAATTTAATGGTCGAGCAGAACCCAGACAACTTGTTTCGTGACAGGGCGATTGCTCATAAAATATTGGGCTCCCCATCCGAGCCTGTGATTGCACTGGCGAACTACTTCAAGTTGCAACTCGTTTTTTGGGTGCTCCTGTTGCTTGCCACGACGTATCTACTAACCAAGACGACCTATAAGGAAACAGTCGCGGCGCGAGGAGTATTAGAACCGATAGGGGATGTTCAGAAAATTGTCTCCGCGGTTGCCGCGAGAGTGGAGAAGATTCACGTTAACCTGGGCGAAAGAGTCGAGAGGGGCGACATACTAGCGTCATTTTCTACCGGTATTTATAACGGGGAAGGAGCCTCTGTTGTGCAGGAAAACATACAGCAGTTGCGTACCGATCGCGGCTTACTAGTTAAGAAATCTCAGGTTCAGCAACTGGCACAGCAACAGTCTAGGCATTGGAGCAGGCTGGCTGTTGCTAATGTCCACAGCAGTAAGCTAAGCCTTGAGGAGGAAGTAGAGTTGCTGACAATTCGAATTCAGCTGAGTGATCGAAACCGTCTGGCAGTTTCGACACTGCTTCAAGCGGGAAACAGTTCGACTCGGGAATTCGATCAACTGTACCAGGCACACCTGGAGCTTCTCGGCCGCAGGCAGATGCTTTCACAAAGGTTATTGCAATATGACTATGAACTAAACTCTCTGGCCAACGCTGAGAAACTCGCGCAGTTCGATTCAGAACAGGCCAGTCTGCAGATTCAACGAGAGCTGCAGGTAATCGATCAAAAAATCATGAGCCTGAGCAACCAGGCACTATTCACGGTGGTTGCTCAAGGGCCGGGTATAGTAGCGGAGTTGGGATTAGAAAGAGGCAAGTCGGTATTGCCGAATCAACCGCTATTCGTTATTAACCCGTCTAACACGGCGCTACAAGCTACGCTCTACGTGCCGGCGGCAGTGCAGGCAAAGCTAGTGGCGGGACAGTCTGTCCTGCTTCGATACGACGCATTCGACTTTAGGCTCTACGGTCGGTACGAGGCAACGGTGGCCGCCATTGGAAGGGCTAGGCTGGATCCGAGAGAAACTGTATTGCCAATCGCTGGCATTAACGAGCCTGTATTCAAGGTAACCGCAGAGCTACATGAATCCATGGTACAGGGAGATTCACTGTACCCACTGCAGAGCGGAGCGACACTCATGGCAGATTTCGTCCTCTGGGAAATGTCGCTCTTGCAGTTCATCTTCAGGCCTATCTTGGGGTTGCAGGGCAAGGTGACATGATCGATATTTTCAGGTTTCGCGATACAATGCCCATGATATTCCAGAATGAAATGGCTGAATGCGGCTTAGCCTGTCTGGCTATGATTGCCAACTATTATGGTAAGTTTTCAGATATACGTACCTTGCGAGAAAGCCTCTGCATGCCGGCCGGTGGCGCATCTGTAAAACACTTATTGCAAGCTGGTCTGCGACTTGACCTTCAAGGAAGACCTCTTAAACTCGATCTTAAAGATATTGGCCTACTAACTCTTCCGGCAATCCTGCATTGGGACACGGACCACTTCGTTGTATTAAAGAAAATCACGAGCAAATCATTCGTTATCCACGACCCTGCGATGGGTATACGAAAATATGGTCTATCGGAATTGGACCACCATTTCACAGGAATAGCGATTGAGTTGTCCCCAACTGTTTCGTTTACGCGTCAAAGGCAAGCAAAAGAAGTTTCTTTGAAGGTGCTTTTCAAGGCAACTCCTAGCTTTCGCCAAGCCATCAGACAAGTTTTTTTTCTCTCACTCTTGCTACAGGTGTTGTCGCTTATCTTCCCGCTTTATCTGCAGCTGGTGATTGATCAGGGGCTCAGCAAAGGGGACATGGATATCATTTTTCTCGTTGCACTACTTTTCTCACTAGTCATTCTAGCCAAGACAATTGTCACTTATTTTAGAGGAGTGGTGCTCCTACAATTCTCCAGCCAACTGGGCTTTCACATGGTAAGTAACACCTTTGCACACTTGCTTAGACTGCCCTTATCGTACTTTGAAAGAAGAGAGATGGGGGATATTGTTTCCCGATTTTCTTCACTCGATAATATCAAACAGCTCGTCACCCAGGAGATGATTACGGTGATAGTAGACGGCTTGTTCTCACTCCTAACCTTTATCCTGCTATTTCTCTACAGTCCGACTTTGGCATTCGTTGCACTTTTTTTCGTGACTATTTTGTCACTTATTCGTCTTCTGGGGGTATCTAGGGAAAGATCGTATCGACAGGAAGTGCTACAAAGCGGGGCCAAACAACAGACTCGATTCATGGAAAATATTCGATGTATAGCGGTAACCAAAAATTACGCGATTGAGTCTGAGCGCTTGTCGCAGTGGCAGAACTACTATGCCTATTTTACTAACTCGAGCTACCGACTTGGACATCTTCAGCTGAGTTTAAGCACCCTGCATAGTCTTATATTTGGTATAGATCATGTTACGACGATCTACCTAGGTTCATCCGCAATATTTAGCGGCCAACTGACCATAGGTCAATTGATGAGCTTTGTGTTTCTTAAGCAAAATTTCTCCGGCTCAGTGGCCGCAATGCTTCCTAAACTAACTGAAATTCGACTCTTAAGGCTGGAACTCGATCGAGTATCAGATATTATTTTTGAAGAGCCAGAACAGAGCTTTCAAGATACCAATCTTTTCAAGCGAAGGATTTCCGGTGCCATTGAGGTGAACGATCTTAGTTTTAGTTATTCCTCGGCACAGCCCGAATTATTTAGGAACCTTAGCTTTAGCATCGCCGCCGGCGAATTTTTCGCTATTTCAGGGCATTCCGGGTGCGGTAAATCGACGCTCTTGAAACTATTGCTTTGTTTGGCCACACCGGTTGCGGGTGTGGTTCGTATTGATGGCCGCTCGATCCTTGAGTTCGGAGTAAGTCAGTACAGGTCACAAGTTGCAGCCGTGCTCCACGAAGACGGCTTGTTGTCGGGTTCTCTTGCCTACAACGTTCACCTAGAGCTGGAACCGTTAAATTCAGAGCGATTAGAGGCAGCGTGCCGGATAAGTCGTATCTATGATGACATAAACAAATTACCTATGGGGTTTAACACACAGGTAGGTGAGATGGGAGTGGCTCTCTCTGCGGGTCAGGTACAACGCGTTATTCTTGCTAGGGCGCTTTATCGACATCCGAAGATACTAGTGTTGGATGAAGCGTTATCTCATCTAAGCATTAAAGCAGCTTGTGAGATCATTGCGAGCATCCGCGATTCGAGGACCACTCTCATTCTTGTAACACATAATGCGGAATTAATTGGCCTAGCTGATTGCTTGCTGGAATTAGGAACACAGAATGAACTTCAAAAAGTGGCTGGAGAAAAATGAAGAGTCAGCGATTGAAAGGAGGCGAATAGAAATTGGTTACTAGAAGCTTAATGCCGGGGGAAACCTATTTCACTGTCATAAAAGAGAAGGCGTTCGGCACTGGATTTTTTGACGATGCGTGCAAAGAATTCTATCTTCGTCGCCTCCTGCATTGTCAGAATGCATTCCACGTGCAGCTGCATGCTTATCTTTTGATGAAGAAAGAACTATTTTTGGTATTTACTCCGTCGACGCCATCGGGCTTCGATTCGTTCGTTAGGTTTCTCAATGATAGTTATAGTAGATACTACTTGATTCGATTTGCGCGCCGTGTTTTTGCTTGGCAGAACGAGCCGCTTGTTTGCCGAATTTCAGGTGACAACCTCACCCTGGATTGCCAGAAATTTGTCGAACGCCACGTGCTCGACTTTAACAGCGAAAGTCATCCAGGGGAGTACGGCTATTCCAGTTATTGTGCGAACGCGTTTACCTACAAGCCAATTTTTTTGAAGCGTCATCGAGCAGTTCGACAATTCATAAATAGAGACACCAACGGCCTACAACGGTATCGAAATTTCATTGCGAGGCCTTTTCATGAAGAGTACCATCTGTTATTGCGGAATCGGTTACTCTGCGGGAAATCTTTGTTGCAGCACAAGCCTTCTTTTAGGCTAGAGAATAATAGGTCGTTGGCCAATATAGAGGACAACAGCACAATAAATAGCCACTACTGAATGATGGAATAAGGAATTGTTGAAGGGGATTGGAAAGGTGAGATAGCTTGGCAGATAAGGTGCCAAGTTAATTTTTATCTGGCTACGATAATTCGCTACAACCTTCATTAAATCGAGGGAAAATGTCTAAGTCGCAGGCATCAAATTTCTACCCTTTCTACGACCCCTATCGTGATAGTGGCGGGTTAGGTTATGGGAGCAAGTTAGGAATTTCACTCGGTTTTGGTATCGGATATGGGCTGCTTCAGTATTATTCCTTGTCTGATAGAACGGTTTTCTTTAGCGAAAATCTCTGGACCCTAGCCCTAATAATTTCAACCTTATTTTTTGTGCTCTACGTTGCCACGGATGTTTTTCGAAGCAACCTTAATGCGATGCGCGACATCGAAGGTAAGTATGCTGTCAGCTTAAAGGATGTTGATGAGTGGATGAGTGACAAATGGTTGCTCCTTGTGGGGGTAGCCTCTGGAGTGGTAAACGCCATCGTCGGACATCTTCTAGGTATTCCATTAGTTTTTTTCGAATCAAGCTCTTCTCTGGTGATGGCCTATTTCGGATTTTTCTTAGGCGGGTTGGCTAGCGGCATGGGCCTGTTAGCAATCATCGCAGTGATAGTGCTCTATCTAAAATTCGCTCTCACTCTTGAGTACACATTAGACCCTAACGATCCTGATGGTAACGGTGGTATTAAAAAGCTAGGAGATTCACTTTGGTTCTTCGGCGGTTTAATTGGAGCCGTTGGAGTTTTGCTCAGCATCTATATGTTCGGTATCTCCTGGATCTTTATGCATAAGCGGTATGTTCAATTTATTTTTTTATTTTGGGTTTCTCTGCCCTATGTTCTTGCAGTATCTATAGTGTTGATACCTGGCCTGGCTGTAAGACGACAAGTTTCTTACTTCAAGTCATATAAATCTGGTCAGCTCAAACACGAAGAGATGAAGCTGTATTCGAGCTACAAGCAATTCGAATCCAAAGAAGATGAAGAAATTATCGCGGAAAAGAAAGAGCTTGAGGAGAAGTTGGAACGAATCCAGAGCGAACTAGAAACTCTCAAGAAGATGCGCAATTCGCATATCGATAAAAAGAGCTCGCACTAGACGAGCTTCACTCCCTCTCTACTACGGCTATTCATAGCTTTCGATGCTTGGGCAGGCACAAAATAAATTCCTATCCCCGTATACGTTATCAATGCGGTTTACACTCGGCCAGTACTTATTCGAAGCAATTGTGTCTTCTGGTTGGCTAGGATAGGCACCCTGCATTTTACTGTAAGGCCTGTCCCAACTCTCATCCATTATGTCGGCGAGGGTATGGGGCGCATTCTTTAACGGATTGTTCTCAGCATCGATATTACCCGACTCGACTTCTGCGATTTCTTTGCGAATCTGGATCAGTGCGTCGATGAATCTATCTAATTCCGCCTTCGACTCACTCTCTGTTGGCTCAATCATCAGCGTTCCAGCAACTGGGAAAGACATTGTTGGTGCATGAAAACCGAAGTCCATAAGCCGCTTAGCGACATCTTCCTCACTGATGCCCGAGCTGAGCTTGAGTGGACGTAGATCGATAATACACTCATGAGCCACCATGCCGTTGCGGCCGGTATAGAGTACCGGGTAGTGCTCGGCCAATCTGATAGCGATATAGTTCGCGCTGAGAATCGCGACCTGAGTCGCCTTCAGTAGCCCCTGGGCACCCATCATAGCGATGTACATCCAGGAAATTGGTAGTATTCCGGAGCTGCCCCAAGGAGCGGCAGAAACCGCGCCATTATTAGTTTCCGGCCCGTTCAGCTTAATCAGGGAATGGTTCGCCACGTGCGGAGCGAGGTGCTTCTTTACTCCGATTGGGCCCATACCTGGGCCACCGCCGCCGTGTGGAATACAGAATGTTTTGTGCAAGTTTACGTGAGAGACGTCAGCTCCGATATCAGCGGGCTTCGCGACTCCAACCTGCGCATTGAGGTTGGCGCCATCCATATATACTTGCCCGCCATGATCATGAACGATTTGGCAGATTTCCTTCACGGCTTCTTCATACACTCCGTGTGTGGAAGGGTAGGTAATCATCAACGCGGCGAGATTATCAGTATTTGCTTCAGCTTTGCTGCGCAGATCTTCAACATCGATGTTGCCATTGTCGTCGCAGGCAACGAGTACAACCTTCATACCAATCATCTGTGCGCTGGCGGGATTGGTGCCGTGTGCCGAAGTCGGTATTAGGCATACATCACGTGTACCCTCACCGATGCTCACAAGGTACTTCTTGATGGCCAGCAGGCCAGCATACTCTCCCTGAGCACCCGAATTCGGCTGCATACTTACGGCATCAAAACCGGTAATTACCTCTAGCATTTTTTCAAGGCCGGAGATCATCTGTTGGTAGCCTGCCATCTGTTCTATTGGGGTGAACGGATGCGGTTTTGCAAACTCGGGCCAACTAATTGGGAGCATCTCCGCAGAGGCGTTAAGTTTCATCGTGCAGGAACCCAATGCGATCATCGAATGGGTAAGTGAAATATCTTTGTCTTCGAGCTTCTTCAAATAACGCATCATCTCGGTTTCGCTATGATAGCTATTGAAGTTGTGATGTTGTAAATACTTGCTGTGACGAATCAGATTGTCTGGGATAACTGCTGCCTTTTCGCCACTTACGATTTGCGCGTCAATGTCGGCAGCCGAAAGCTTCTGTGCTGCATTGCCAAGAATTATCCGCCAAATATTTTCAACATCTTTACTGGAGGAACACTCGTCCAAACTTATGCCGATTGACTGGTCTTGCTCGACTCTGTCGATACGTAAGTTTATCTTGTTCATTTTCGCGCGATCTAAAATAGCAGCTATATCTCCAGCATCTACCTTAAGCGTAAGAGTATCGAAGAAATTTTCGTTTACTATTTCAATGCCGGCGCTTTGCAAGCCTGTGGCCATTATAGAAGTTAGTCGGTGAATTCGCTGAGCAATATTCTTAAGGCCTTTGGGCCCGTGATACATCGCGTACAGTGCAGAAATGTTTGCCAATAATACCTGCGCAGTACAAATATTGCTGTTCGCCTTCTCGCGGCGTATATGCTGCTCACGAGTCTGTAGTGCCATACGAAATGCTTGGCGCCCACGTTTGTCAACGGAGACGCCGATGATGCGACCGGGAACGGCACGCTTGTAGTCTTCTTTAGTAGCGAAGTAAGCAGCATGCGGCCCGCCGTATCCCATGGGCACGCCGAAGCGCTGCGTGGTGCCGGTTACGACATCTGCTCCCATCTCACCTGGGGGCTTTAGAAGTGTCAGGCTCATCAGGTCTGCTGCGACGATCGCAATTGCTTTGTGTTCGTGCAGTTGGCTGATAACCTCAGTGAGATCCCGCGCTT
>Ga0307995_1000217_pt1 | contig 41598 bp, 35 predicted proteins | sample EllFjometagen262_FD_203132 | JGI IMG/M metagenome (GOLD analysis project Ga0307995, IMG submission 203132) | Marine microbial communities from Ellis Fjord, Antarctic Ocean - #262 | ecosystem: Environmental > Aquatic > Marine > Unclassified | place: Southern Ocean | collected 2014-11-02 | reverse complement strand
TCCTTCGTTCCTAAAAGCCTTTGCAAACTCATAAACTCCCTCAAATCCTCCAACGATTAATCTTTTTAGATATAATTCATTTGCTACTCTTAAGTATAAGGGGATGTTTAATGCATTATGATGAGTGGTAAAGGGTCTAGCTGTTGCTCCGCCTGGAATTGGCTGTAAAATTGGTGTTTCAACTTCAAGATATTCTTTTTCATTAAAAAAAGACCTCATGATATTCATGATTTTAGTTCTTTTTAAAAAAGTTTCTTTAATATTAGGGTTGACAATTAGATCGACATATCTCTGTCTGTATCGAAGTTCAGGGTCTGTAAATTCATCAAAAACATTACCCTCTGAGTCACTTTTAGGAAGTGGAAGTGGTTTTAATGATTTACTAAGAAGTGTAAATTTTTTGACTAAAACTGTCTTTTGCCCAACCTGTGTGGTAAATAAAGTGCCTTCAATTCCAATTATATCACCAATGTCTAGAAGTTTTTTATAAACTTCATTATACATAGATTTATCTTCGTTAGGACAAATTTCATCTCTGTTAAAATAAACTTGAATTTTACCAATTTTATCTTGAATTTCTGCGAAACTAGCTTTGCCTTGTATTCTTCTTGACATTAATCTACCCGCTATAGATACAGATTTGTTTTCTAAAAAGTTTGAAACTATTTTATTTGTATCAGTATCAATTGGATATAGTGGAGCCGGGTATGGATTAATCCCCAATTCTTTGAGTTTATTTAATTTTTCTCTTCTGATTTGCTCTTGTTCAGATAGCATGTTTATTTTTTTAAATTACATCAAATATAAGGAATCGTGAACAAGCTACAACCTAAGTATTTATATTCACTATTATATATTTATCTTTGTTTTTAAAATTTAAAAATTGAGTTTTTTAAGAGTCCTTTTGTCAATAGTTTTTCCTCCTTTATCAGTTATTGATAAAGGCTGTGGTTCTGTGATAATTGTGTTTATATTAACTTTATGTGGATGGGTTCCGGGTGTTATAGCAGCTTTAGTTATTTTAAATAATCCTAAAAAATAATTTTCAAATGAATAAATCAATTATTGTTCATGATTTAGGTTTAATGGAATATGATAAAGCCCTAGATTATCAATTGAATTTATTTAATGAAATAATTCGGTCAAAATTAAATAACAGAAGAAATAATACTAATCTAGTTACTAACAACCATTTAGTCTTTGTAGAGCATCCTCATGTGTATACATTAGGTAAAAGTGGAGAAATGAAAAATTTATTATTAAACAAAAAAGAATTACAACATAAAGGCATTAAGTTTTATAATACTAATAGAGGAGGTGATATTACTTGTCATGGTCCTGGTCAGATAGTTTGTTATCCTATTATAGATTTGGATAATTTTTTTACAGATATTCATAAATATTTAAGATTTCTTGAAGAAGTAGTTATTTTAACCTTGAGTGAATTTGGAATAAAAGGAGAGAGAAGCTCTGACGAAACAGGAGTTTGGTTGGATCCTAATACTTTTAAAGCTAGAAAAATTTGTGCTATGGGTGTCAAAGCTAGCAGGTGGGTAACCATGCACGGATTAGCTTTAAATGTAAATAATGATTTGAGTTTTTTCGATAATATTATTCCTTGTGGAATACTAAACAAATCAGTCACTTCAATTTCAAACGAATTAAAAAAAGAAATTAATTTAGATTTAGTAAAGAAAAAAATGATAAATAATTTTTTAATTATTTTTTCTGCTAAATTAATTAATTGAATAAACTAGAATTTCATTTGATTCTCCTAAAGAAGTAATGATTTTTTCTTTTTTTTCATCGATTGAAAAGTTAATTGTACTAGTTCCAAATACTGGGAAATCAGCGATTAATTTTGACTGAGAATCAAAGAGATAGATTTTATCTTGATCTTTATCTGTAATTGATACATAGTCCTGCTTCGTGCCTGTTAATATTTTAGGTTTAGTGTAATTCCCAAAAGGAAGTTCAATTATGTTCTCATTTATTGTAAGAATATTTTCAGACATAGTAACTAAAATATTATTACTTGCTGTAATTAAGTAAGGCGTGTCTAGAGGAAGAGGTTTTATGGAAACTTCTCCATTTAAGTTCATTCTAACTAAGTTGTTAGATTTATCAATAGTGACAAATGAATTTTTATTAACGAAAATTTCTTTTGAACTTACTTTTAACGTTTCAGGAACTTCCACTCTAATATCCCCTCTTCTGTCTGTAATATATAGCCTCTTCTTAGTATTAATTATTAAATAATCTTTTGATCCAATTCTAAAATGTTTTGGTAAATTGGTAATCTGACTTCTAATGTTGTTTTTGTTAAAGCCTCTAACTGTTTTAAAGTCAACATCCAACATTTCGACTCTTCCGTCTCTATCAATTAGAAACCTGTACTTATTTAGTTTATCATAGTCAAAAACTGCGAGGCCTTGTTTTGATATTTTTTTATGATTTAATTTTTTAACTATTTTCCCATTTTTATCTAAAATCATGAGACTTTTTTCTGTCTCAAAAGCATATTGTAGTCTACCATTTTTATAAAGATCTATTTGAGAAATTTCTCCGATTACTTTAGATTCAAGTTGTTTTTTCCAAATTAACTCACCTTTGTTCGAGATGAGATACAAATTATTCAAATCATCTTGAGTGATTAATTCTTTTTCTTTTGTCACATAATTAGTGACTATTCTAGGCTTTAAATGAACTGAACTTTGTAATTTAAAATTAAACAACAAGTTAACTCCAGAAGATTTTATTTTTCTTTCTGTTTTTGAAACTATATGAGTTTTGTGAATTAGCTCGTTATCAATTATTAAATGACTGATCCAGTAAGGAAAATCTTCTTTTGAAATTTCAAATTTTTCAGACAAACCATCACTGAATTTTTCGAGATTATAAACTTTTAAATAATTACTTTTCTTGGGGATTTTTAAAAATATTTCTTTAAATTTTGATAAGTCATTAATGACAGAATTGTTAGAGAAATTTAAAATCATTGTCTCAATTGCGACCTTGTTTTGTGACAATATTAATATGTCATTTAATATTGTTAAATAATTTTTATCTAAAGATTTATAGAAATCATCCAATGTATTTGGATTAAATAAAGATTGTGAGAGTTTATAAATTTTATTATTTCTGTAGGTGTAACTTCTTTCTGTATTTTGTTGAATTTTTAAATTCAATAAATTTTTATTATTAAAGCTAAAAGTTGAAATCGAATCTTTATTTAACACAATAGATCCTATTTCAAATATGTCATAAAATAAAGAGTCATTTTTTATTAATTCGATTTTATCTATTGAATTTGTGCTTTCTAGGTTTTTTAAATATTCTAAGTGGTTATATGCATAACGTTCGAATTCTATAAAATTATTTGGAACAATTTGTATAATATCCGTAATTGTTGGTTCTATATCAGAAATCTTATTAATTTTTCTTGGAATAGAATCCTTCTTGAATAATAGACCATGAAGCGTTAATTGATTTTTATTAAAATCCACATCAAATTGAATCCAATCAGAAATATGAGAGATATTATAAAAGTCTAAAAGTTTCGGAATATCAATATATTTTTTTAGTTCATCTGAAAATAAAAGAGAAATATTTGAGCTTGATGATTTGTATAGTTTTTCAAAATCACTTTCAACATCACTACTAATATGATTTGAATTTCTCAAAGAATTTTCAATTAAAAGTTTTTCGGTAGATTCTATGTAAACACCATTTTTTTCTGTAAAATAGTATAGCTTATTATTTTTTTTTAATTTTTTAATTATATATCCATTATAATTTATAGAATCTTCTGTTGATTCATTTTTTTGTTTTATAACATTTTTTGTTTCAGTAAATAAAACATGTTTTAAGTTGTTTTTCCCAATATTGTGGTAGCTGATTAAAACGGGCTTTTCAATAAAATTATTTGAAATGGAATCGTGGTTAAAACCTAGAACAGATTTAAAATTTTTATAAAAAGTTTCAGATTTATAATCTTTTAACGATTCGTACTTGATTAAAAGCAAAGGGTTAGTTGGAACAAGATCTATTAAATTAGTTTTCTTTTCATAACTGTTTTCACAGTTAATAATTGACAAAGTAAATAGAATTAATAGAATTTTTTTCATTTCAATTATAAGTGTAAATGTAATGAACTCTTAATTTAATTTCTAATTGATTTCACATCAACTTAAAACTTTTTCTATGATGAACTGAAATACCATATTTTTTTATTGCCTCTCTATGGACCTTAGTTGGATAGCCTTTGTTCTGTTCCCATCCATAACATGGATTATCTTCTGATAATTCAAGCATATAAGCATCTCTGCTTGTTTTGGCTATAATTGAAGCTGCTGCTATGTTCATATACTTGGAATCCCCTTTAATTATACATTTATATGGAATTTTATTTTCAGAATGGAACCTATTACCATCAATAATTATGAATTCTGGTCTTAGTTTTAATTGATTAATTGCTTGATTCATCGCTAAAATTGAAGCGTTTAAAATATTTATTTCATCTATTTTTTCAACACATATATGTGAAATCGCATAGTCTAATGCATTATCAACTATTATTTTTCTTAAATTATTTCTCGACTTTACATTTAGTAATTTGGAATCATTTAAAATTTTATTTTTAAAATCCTTAGGCAATATTACAGCTGCTGCAGTAACAGGTCCGGCAAGACATCCTCGGCCAGCTTCATCAGTTCCACACTCGATATAACTAGAGAAAAAAGGTTTTAACATTATAGTATATGTACTAAAAATAGGTAATATATAAAATATAAGTAAAATGAAATCAATAACTTTACCGTAAATTATTTTAATGAGAATCTGTTCGTTTTATTTTATAACATTTTTTTTCTTTTTAAGTGTTTCACATGCTCAACAGGAGCATGGAGGAGTACCTAAATCCAAAATTAAAGAAATAACTTCTTTTAATAATATTTTTAGTTCAATAACAGATTCTATTTCTAAAGATAAGAGAGCTAACATAAAAAAGTATTTAATTCTAAATGCTATTTATGACTCAATCTACCTAGATACTACCTTAACAATTAAAAAACATTATAAGTTTAATTATTTAAGAAAAGATGATTTTGAACTTCTTAAGTTTTCAAATATTGGTCAAACATATAATGCTTTAACGCATAAATATGATCGAAAATCTTTTTTACCATCATTTAGCTTTTCCTCTAAGCAGTATGCGTATTTAAAATCTAATGAAGTTAAGTATTATCATGTCCCAACTCCTTTAACTGAATTATTGTTTAAAACTGTAATGGAACAAGGTCAGTTTACGGATGCTCTTTTTTCTTCTAATGTTTCTGAGAAGTTAAATTTTTCAATTGCTTTTAAGGGCTTGCGATCTTTAGGAAATTATCAAAATATTTTAGCTGGATCTAAGGTTTTTAGATTTACAACTAACTTTATTTCTAGTGACAACAAATATAATTTTAAGCTCCACATTGTTAATCAAAATTTTGAAAATAAAGAAAATGGTGGTTTAACTGATTCTTCAATAATTAATTTCGAATCTGAAGATCAGTTATTTAAAGAAAGGGCTAAACTTTCCGTAAAGTTTGAAAATGCAATAAATAATTTTTCTAGTAAAAGATATTATTTTGATCATCAATTTTCTTTTTCTAAAAAGAATGATTCCTTAAAAAAAAATAAGTTGTCACTTGGTCATAGATTTGAATACGAAACCTTAAATAATTCTTTTTATCAAAGCGCTTCTAGTGAATATTTTGGCGAATTGATTCCAGATCTCAACCTTGTAAATGACAAATCAGAACTCAGAACGACCTTAAATGAATTCTATACTTTTCTGAAATCAGATTTTTTTGGAAAAATTGAAGTGATTTATACTAATTATAACTATAATTATAAAACGAACTCTTTATCAGATGATTTTAAAGGTTTTGATGAAAATGAAAATGCACTTTCATTTAAAGTAAATAAAAATATTTTTAACCATTATCTAAGTGGAAAAATAACCAAGAATCTTTTTGGAGAAAGATTAGGAAATTTAATAGACTTAAGTGTTACATCAGTCAATAATAAAGACGTTAATTATCGATTTGGAGGAAACATCTCTTATAAGCACCCTGGGTTTTATTATGAATTATATAAAAGTAGTTATGTCAATTTAGACTGGAATAATGACTTAAAAAAAACTAAAACTAAAAATATTTTTTTAAGCATTAATTCAAAATTTGCAGGAGATTTAAAAATTGATTTTAGAATGATAAATAACTTTACTTATTTTTCTTTATCAAATGACAATGGATTTTCAGAAAATGAAAAAACTTTAGTTCCTAAAGTAAGCCAGATTGACTCTAGAATAGAATATTTAAAAGTTAAGTGGCAAAAAGAATTTAAATTAGGAAAGTTTAGTTTTGATAATTCTCTAGTGTTTCAAAAGGTTAAGCAAAATTCGGATTTTCTGAATTTGCCTGAACTTCTTACAAGAAATACTATTTACTATTCTAATACTATTTTAAAAGGAGCGATGTTTTTTCAAACTGGATTAACTGTCAAGTATTTTTCAAAATTTTATTCTAATGAATACAATCCTCTTATTAGTTCATTTCATGTTCAAAATGAAAATAAAATAGGGGGATTTCCAATAATTGATTTATTTATAAATGCAAAAATAAAACAGACTAGGTTGTTTTTAAAAGCAGAACATTTTAATTCAAGCTTAACGGGAAATGATTTTTATTCTTCTCCGTCATATCCATATAGAGATTTTTCAGTAAGATTTGGTTTGGTCTGGAATTTCTTTAATTAACTGATAGAAGGTCTCCTTTTTCTTTAGATTCAAGATTAGAGTAGCCCCTTAAAAACTTATCAACTTGAACTGCTGCTTCTCTTCCTTCAGAAATTGCCCAAACTATTAAAGATTGACCTCTTCTCATGTCTCCAGCTGAAAATATATTTGCGACACTTGTCTGATAGTTGTTGCATATTAACTGATTATTATCATCTGTCTCAATATTCAATTGATCAATTAAATCTGGCTCATGTCCATTAAACCCTAATGCTAATAAAGCTAAGTCACAAGGCCATAATTTTTCTGAACCATTTTTTTCTTTTAGTTGAGATCTTTCACCTTCTTTTTTAATCCATTGAACTTCTACAGTTTTTAGAGCTTTAACATTTCCATTTTTATCTCCAATAAATTCTTTTGTTAAAATACTCCATTCTCTATGTATCCCTTCTTCATGAGAACTAGATGTTTTTAATTTAAAAGGCCAATATGGCCATGGATTATCCTCAGATCTAATGGCTAAAGGCTTAGGCATAATTTCAAAATTTGTAACAGATTTAGCTTCTTGACGATTAGATGTCCCAATACAATCAGACCCAGTGTCACCACCGCCAATTACTATCACATTTTTATTTTTAGCATTAAATTCTTGTTGCGTTTTGGAAATTCCGTCAACGACTTGATTTTGAAGTTTTAGAAAATTCATTGCTTGTTTGACCCCTTTTAGTTCTGATCCTTTTATAGGTAGAGATCTCTTTATAGTTGCGCCTCCACATAAAACTACAGCATCATAAGCTTTTAAATCATCAACAGGAAAATTTTTACCAACCTCAGTATTAGTTTTGAAATTTATTCCTTCATTAATTAGAACTTCTAACCTTCTGTCGATTATATTTTTTTCCAATTTAAAATCAGGAATACCATACCTTAAAAGTCCACCTATTTTTGAATCTCTTTCAAAAACATCAATAGAATGTCCTGCTTTATTTAGTTGTTGAGCTGCCGCTAGACCAGCTGGACCAGATCCAATAACTGCAATTTTTTTCCCTGTTCTTTCCAAAGGTATGTTAGCTTTAATCCAGCCTTCTTTAAAACCTCGCTCAATAATGTATTTTTCGATCATTTCAATTGAAACAGGAGGATTGATTATTCCTAGAACGCATGATGCTTCACATGGAGCGGGGCAAAGTCTTCCTGTAAACTCAGGGAAATTATTAGTTGAATGTAAGATGTTTAATGCTTTTTCCCATTGATTGTTGTAAACGGCATCATTAAAATCTGGAATTAAGTTTCCCAATGGGCAACCACTATGGCAAAAAGGCACTCCGCAGTCCATACACCTTCCTCCTTGTTCTTTTAGTTTTGTTTCAGATGGTTTGACAGTGAATTCTTTATAGTTTTTTACTCTTTTTTTTACCGGAATATAACCTTCCTCGACTCTTTCAAATTCAATAAACCCTTTTAATTTTCCCATTCTAGTTAATTAATAATTTTCAAGTTATTTTTCTTTTGCCATTTTCTCTAAAGCTAACTTGTATTCTGTTGGCATTATTTTAACAAAGTTATTTGATTCTGTTTCCCAGTTTAAAATCAATTCTTTTGCAAGCTTACTTGAAGTATAATTTACATGATTTTGAACTAATTTTTTAATTAAATTTGAGTCATGCGAATTTAGATTTTCAAGTTCAATCATTTCCATATTGAAATTTCTTTCATCTAAATCACCCCTTCCTTTATATATATATGCAGTTCCTCCACTCATTCCAGCAGCGAAATTCCTTCCAATATCTCCTAAAATTAGAGCTATTCCTCCTGTCATGTATTCACAGCCGTGGTCACCAATTCCCTCAACTACAGCAGTTGCCCCTGAATTTCTGACACAGAACCTCTCGCCAGCCATTCCGTTGATGTAAGCTTCACCTGAAGTTGCTCCGTAAAGCGCAACATTACCTGTGATCACATTTTTATGTGATTTAAAAGTTGATTCTGAGGGTATTTTTACAATTATTTTAGCCCCAGAAAGACCTTTTCCGAAATAGTCATTAGTATTTCCAGTAACTACTAATGTTAATCCCTTGGCGCTAAAGGCTCCAAAACTTTGTCCAGCAACTCCTTGAAAATTTATATTAATTGAATCTTTCTTAAGCCCTTTGCTTCCATGAATTTTTGATATTTCATTACTCAAAATAGCGCCAACACTTCTATCTGTATTTTTTATTTTATATGATAAATTTATTTTAGTATTATTTTTAATTGCTTCTTTGGAGTTATTGAGGATTTTAAAATCTAAAACATTTTCTAATTTATGATCTTGTTTAGAATTATTTTTTAATGACACATGTTTTTCTAAAACTGGTTTGAATAAAATATTTGATAAATCAATGTGTTTTGTTTTGTAATGTTCAAGAGCTTCATTCATATTTATTTTTTGACTCTGACCTATCATCTCATCTATTGTTCTGAAACCAAGTTCAGCCATTATCGCTCTTAGTTCTTCAGCAACAAAGTGCATAAAATTAATTACATGTTCTGGTTTTCCTTTAAAGTTTTTTCTTAATTCCGGATCTTGAGTTGCTATTCCAACAGGACATGTGTTTAAATGGCAAGCCCTCATCATAATACATCCAGATGCAACTAGTGGTGCTGTTGAAAAACCAAACTCTTCAGCTCCCAAAAGACAAGCAATTGCAACATCTCTTCCTGTCTTTAATTGCCCGTCACATTCTAAAACTATTCTACCTCTTAAATCATTCATAACTAAAGTCTGCTGAGCTTCAGCGATACCAAGTTCCCACGGTAGTCCAGCGTGTTTTAGTGAAGTTAGAGGCGATGCCCCAGTACCTCCGTCAAAACCAGAAATTAATATCACGTCTGCTTTAGCTTTAGCTACTCCAGCAGCAATCGTTCCAACTCCAACTTCAGAAACTAGTTTAACATTAATTCTAGCTTCTCTGTTTGCATTTTTTAAGTCATATATTAGTTGAGATAAATCTTCAATTGAATAAATATCATGATGAGGAGGTGGAGAGATTAAACCCACATAAGGAGTAGAATTTCTTACTTTAGCAATTAAAGGATTTACTTTAGCTCCCGGTAATTGTCCTCCTTCACCAGGTTTAGCACCTTGTGCCATTTTAATTTGAATTTCTTTTGCATTTGAAAGGTAATGCGAACTAACTCCAAACCTTCCAGAAGCTACTTGTTTAATCGCACTATTTTTCCAATCTCCATTTACTTCTTTTTTAAATCTAATTGGATCTTCTCCGCCTTCTCCAGAATTGCTCTTTCCTCCAATCCTGTTCATGGCAATAGCTAAATTCTCATGGGCTTCTTTACTGATTGAGCCATAAGACATAGCGCCTGTTTTAAATCTTTTTACAATTTTATTCCATGGCTCTACTTCTTCAATTCGTATTGGATCTATGTCAACAAATTTGAACATTCCTCTTAAAGTCATGAGTTGTTCATTTTGTTTATTAATTAAATTAGAATAAACTTTATAGGTTTCATATTTATTTTCCCGAACCGATTGTTGGAGTTTAGAAATGGTAGAAGGGTTTAGCATATGTGCCTCACCATTTCTTCGCCATCTGTAATTTCCTCCAATTTCAAGGCTTGTGAACGAATTTTGTTTTTCAAAAGCTTTTTTATGTCGAATTGATAATTCTTTTTCAATAGCATATAAACCAACTCCTTGGATTCTACTGGGGGTGTTACTAAAATATTTTTTTGTAAAACTTTCTCTTAAACCAAGTGCTTCAAATATTTGAGCGCCACGATATGAATGTAAAGTAGAAATTCCAATTTTATTCATTACTTTGAGAATTCCATTAGCAATAGCTTTATTATACTTTTCTATTGATAATTTGAGTGTTTGCTCTTTAAAGAAACCTTGATGATGATGATGCTGAATAATTTCATTAACTAAATAGGGGTTTATTGCACTAGCTCCATATCCAAATAACATTGAAAAATGATGAGGTTCTCTAGGTTCAGAGGATTCTATAACAATTCCAAACTTTGATCTTTTTTTAAGTTTAATTAAAAAGTGATGAATAGTTGAGCAAGCTAACAGAATAGGAATTGCAGCCATCTTTTTATTGACCCCCCTGTCACTAATAATTATAATATTACTTCCTTCATTAACATAGCTAACGACTTCATTTACCATTTTCTGAAGAGCTTCTTCAATACCATTATGACCTTTTTTTAGTTCATATAAAGCACTTATTGATGAGCTTTTAAAATTGGAGTTTTTAATAAATTTTATTTTATCTAAATCTTCATTAGAAATTATTGGATTTTCAATTTTCAATTTTTTTGAATGCTCAGGAACAATGTCATAAAGATTGTAATCACTTCCCAACCCTAAGCTTGTATCAGTGACTATTTCTTCTCTTATTCCGTCTAAAGGGGGGTTGGTGACTTGGGCAAATAATTGTTTGAAATAATTAAACAATAACTGAGGCTTTTTAGATAAAACGGCAAGTGGGGTGTCTGAACCCATAGAGCCCATAGCTTCTTTACCAGAAATACACATTGGCAGTATGATTGTTTTTAAATCTTCTTCAGTATATCCAAAAACTCTAAGTCTAGTTTCAAAATCTAATTTTTCTTTTGATGTTTTATTACCAGTATATGGAACTAGTTTTAGGGGAAGAGTATTTTTCTTTAGCCACTTTCTGTATGGGTATTTTGAAACTATTTCATTTTTTATTTCTTCGTCTTCAATGATTCTACCTTTATTCATGTCAACCAAAAACATTTTACCTGGTTCTAATCTACCATGCTTTTCAATGTTACTAGGTTCGATATCTACAACTCCAGTTTCTGATGACATGATAACGTAACCATCTTTGGTGACACTATACCTGGAGGGCCTTAATCCATTTCTATCCAAAAGGGCTCCAATATATTTTCCATCTGTGAAGGGAATTGAAGCTGGACCATCCCATGGTTCCATGATACACGAATTAAATTCATAAAAGGCTTTCTTTTGGTCAGACATAGACTTATGCTTTTCCCAAGCTTCTGGTACCATCATCATCATTACCTCAGGCAAACTTCTACCGGTTGTAAGTAGCAGTTCAACTACCATATCCATAGAAGCTGAATCCGATTTACCTTTTAAAATAGTTGGAAATATTTTTTTCAAATCATCACCTATGAAATCACTTTTTAAAAGCTCTTCTCTAGCATTCATTCTACTATAATTACCTTTTAGAGTATTAATTTCCCCATTATGACACATGTACCTAAATGGTTGAGCTAAATCCCAGGTTGGAAAAGTATTAGTTGAAAATCTTTGATGTACTAAAGCTAGCCTAGTAACTAATTCAGGATTTGATAGGTCTAAAAAGAATTTATCAATATCCTCAGGAATAAGTAATCCTTTGTAAATTAATGTTCTATTATGAAGACTAGAAAAATAAAAATAGTTTTTTTGTGAAAAATCTATATTGTAAATGGTATTTTCCGCTATTTTTCTAGCTACAAATAATTTAGTATTAAATTCAGTATCTGATAATTCTTGATTATTTTTTCCTATAAAAACTTGTTTAATAGTTGGCTGTGTTTTTGAGGCAATTCTACCAACAACTTTTGAATTAAGAGGGACTTCTCTCCATCCCAAAACTGATAGACTTTGTTTTTTAATTTCTTTTTCAAAAATATCAACGCAATAGTTAAGTTGATTTTTTTTGTTGGGTAGAAAAACCATTCCAACAGCATACTCATAAGGCAAAGGCAATGTAAAGTCACATTGTTTTACAAAGAAATCATGTGGGATTTCTATTAAAATTCCAGCACCGTCTCCTGTTTTACCGTCTGAACTAACTGCTCCACGGTGTTCTAAACATGTTAAAATATTTAATGCTTTAAAAATTATATCATTAGTTTTTTCCCCTTTTAAGCTGCAAATAAATCCAGCTCCACAATTGTCATGTTCAAATTCGGGAGAGTATAATCCTTGTTTTTTAGGTAGCATATTTTAACTTTTGGAACTTATAAATTTATATAATACTGAGTCTTTTTAAAAGAATTTCGATGTTTAATAACTAATTAATATGTACTTAACATTATATTATATTAATTTTATTTAATTCTCATTTTTTTGACTAAAAATTAACAATAACACAATTATAATTTATTTATTTTTTAATATGTTTACGTTTTAAAAATTTAAAATGGAAATTATACTCATTTCAATATTTGTAATTGGTTATTTATTAATAACTGTAGAGCATTCAATCAAAATAGATAAGCTAATTCCTGCTTTAGGTATGATGGGGATTTTATGGGCAGTTATTGCTCTTAATCATCTGCCAGTTTTTGATATTAATTTAGAAGAATTAAAGTTAGAGCCAACTCATATTGATGAAATACTACTTCATCACTTGGGAAAAACAGCTGAGATATTAATATTCTTACTTGGAGCTATGACCATAGTTGAAATCATAGATTTTTTTCGAGGATTTTCTGGTATTAAAAAATTAATTAATTCAAGAAGTAAAGTTACTTTACTTTGGATTTTTGGTTTTCTTTCGTTTATTTTATCAGCAATTATTGATAACCTAACAGCAACTATAGTTCTTATCACTATTCTTCAAAAATTAGTAACTAATAAACAGTTGAAATTGTGGTATGCTGGTTTAATAATTATTGCAGCTAATGCGGGTGGAGCTTGGTCTCCAATTGGAGATATAACTACTACAATGCTTTGGATTGCTGACAAGGTAACGACACTTAGTCTAATCAAATATTTAATTTTACCATCTTTAGTTTGTATGGTTGTGCCTTTCTTTATCTCTTCTAAATTTAAGATCTTCAAAGGAGAATTCGTAATACCTTCCAATATAAATGACGGTGATTTAAATCCATATTCAAATAAAATGTTGTTTATAGGATTAGGATCTATATTGTTTGTTCCTGTTTTTAAAACAGTTACTCATTTACCACCTTATGTAGGAATGATGCTTGCTTTGGCATTTGTAGCTACAGTGGCTGAGTTTTATAGCAATAAAAAATTCAGTTTATCAAAACAAGATTCTCAGCATGATGATGAATCCGATCATAGCCCTGTGCATGCTTCACTTACAAAAATTGAATTGCCTAGTATCTTATTCTTTTTAGGAATTTTAATGGCTGTGGGGGCATTAGAATCTGTAGGTATCTTATTTGATTTTGCTGGTTACATAAACGAAGTAATTCCAAATTCTGATATTGTAATTATTCTTCTTGGTCATTTGTCGGCTTTAATTGATAATGTTCCATTGGTAGCAGCTTCAATTGGAATGTTTCCCAATCCTATTGATGACCCATTATGGCATGGGATAGCTTATTCTGCAGGTACTGGGGGAAGTATGCTTATAATTGGTTCAGCTGCAGGAGTTGTTGCAATGGGTATGGAAAAAATAGATTTTTTCTGGTATATAAAAAACATAACTATTTTAGCAATGATAGGGTTCTGGGCTGGGTACGGTACCTTTATGCTCATGAGAGATTTTGTTTTTTAAAATTAAATGAATTATAAAGAAACTGTTGATTGGCTTTTTAAACAATTACCTGTTTACCAAATAGAAGGAGTTTTCAAGTACAAGCTAGATTTATCTTCTATAAAACTTGTCTGTAAAAGATTAAATAATCCTCAAAATAACTTTAAATCAATTCACGTTGCTGGCACTAACGGTAAAGGCTCTACAAGCCACATGTTAGCTTCTATTTTGCAAGAGTCAGGATATAAGGTAGGTTTGTATACTTCACCACATTTAAAAGATTTTAGAGAGAGAATCAGAATAAATGGAAAAGAAATTGAAAAAAAATTTATTGTTTCATTTGTTGAACGTCAAATCAATTTTTTTAATCTAAATAATATATCTTTTTTTGAAATGACCGTAGCTCTGGCGTTTGAATATTTTTCAAGAGCTAAAGTTGATATTGCTATAATTGAAACTGGATTAGGGGGAAGACTAGATGCTACCAATATTATTATTCCAGAACTAAGTATTGTGACAAATATTGGAAAGGATCATTCGGAATTTTTAGGAGATAATATTAAAGATATAGCCAATGAAAAAGCTGGTATTATAAAAAAACAAATACCTGTTGTTTTAAGTGAATATCAAAAAGAAGTATTTTCTGTCTTTAAAGAAAAAGCTTTGAATTTAAACTCTAAAATTTATATTGCCAGTGAAGAATCCTTTGAAGAATATAAAACAGATTTAAATGGGGAATATCAAAAAAAAAATATAAAAGGAGTTATTAAGGGAATCTCTCTTTTAAATAATTTTAAAATTTCTAAAAATGATATAAAAACTGGTCTTTTAAATGTGATGAAAAATACGGGTCTCAAAGGCAGGTTAGAGTTGATCGAACACAATCCAAAAGTCATTGTTGATGTTGGGCATAATATTGAAGCATTTAAAGAAATAATTAAGTATTTAGAAACAGTAGATTATCAAGACCTTAAGCTGATATTAGGTTTTGTAAAAGGAAAAGATTTTAAAAACATACTAGATATACTTCCCAGAATTGCCACGTATTATTTTTGTAAACCTGATATCCTAAGAGGGTTACCAGTAGATGAGGTTTTAGATTATTCAAAAAAAATTGGTTTAAAAGCTAAAAAATTCTCTAGCGTTAAGTCGGCATATTCATGCTGTCTTCACGAATCAACTAAAGATGATTTGATTTTTATTGGAGGAAGTAATTTTGTTGTTGCTGAAATTATATAATGTTAAATAGATAACTTTAGTTAATTGATAATCTTCTTGTTATTTATTCTTTGATGTATAAAAAAATATTATATTTGCCGCTCAATTTAGGGCGCTTAGCTCAGTTGGTTCAGAGCACCTGGTTTACACCCAGGGGGTCAGGGGTTCGAATCCCTTAGCGCCCACCATTTTTACCTCAGCTTATTTAGTTGAGGTTTTTTTTAGAACTAGTTTGCATTATCTACCCTATAATTTCTTTTGAAGTTTTGCTATATTTATCTTATCAATATTAGATGTAATGATCTAATTTAAATGTACTTATATTATTTTAAATGCAAGATTGTAATAATTCTACATTAAGTTTATATGTTCCGTCGGATGAAAATCCATGGAATATTTCTAAAATAAGATTTATTTACAGGAGGCTAGGTTTTGGTATTTCTAATGATAAAGCAAAATCATTATTAATTAAAAGTCCTGAAGATTTAGTAGAGGAACTAATTAATTCAGCTAAACTATTGTCTTTAACTACTGCACCAGAATGGGGGTTTTGGAATAATGCTGAGATTAATAGTTCTGGAAAGAATCAGGGTTACTATAAAAATGTATGGCAAAAACAAGCTTTTACAAATTTCATTAATGATGGGTTTAGAGAAAGGCTTACCCTTTTCTGGAGTAATCATTTTGTAACCGAATACTATGATTACAATAGAGCTCAGTATTTGTATCAATATCATTCAAGGCTTCAAGAATATTCACTTGGAAATTTCAAAGAATTTGTAAGTGCAATTGGACTGGAACCTGCAATGCTGATGTATTTGAATGGGTATTCTAATAAAAAGAAAGCTCCAAATGAAAATTACGCTAGAGAGCTTTATGAGTTATTTACTTTAGGTGAAGGTAATGGGTATACATCTTCAGATATTACTGAAACCTCTAGAGCACTTACTGGTTTCAACAAATATGCTAATGGAAATGGAAGTGCTGTTATTTTTAACGACACGACTTTTGATGATGGAGAGAAAACTATTTTTGGAAAAACTGGAAGCTGGGGTTACCAAGATGTAATAGATATTTTATTTGAAGAGAAAAAAGAATTAATAGCAAATTTTATATGCGAAAAATTATATCTCTATTTTGTGAGTCCAGTTTTAAATAAAGAAATTACATCACAATTAGCATTAATTTTTATTGAATCAAACTTTGAATTAATCCCTGTTTACAGACAATTGTTTAAAAGCGAACATTTTTTTGATTTAAAATCAAGTAACGTTTTAATAAAGAGTCCAATTGATTTATTTGTTTTTATTCAAAATGATTTTGAGTTTGTATTTCCAGAAAGTTTTAAAAAAAACTATACAAATTATTTGAGATTTCGTTGTATTGAAATGGGACAAGAAATATTTAAGCCCGTGGATGTGGCGGGTTGGCAAGAAAATCATGATTGGATTAGCACAGGTACCTTACCTATGAGATGGGAATTTATTGAATACATTTTTAATAGACATTTTGCTGGTAATAAAGAGCAGTTTAGAACCTTCATAAAATCTCTTGTTGGTAACGATGAAAAGGATCCTAAAGTAATAGTAGATAAGTTGAAATTACATATGTTTTGTAAGTATGATATTAAAAAAGAGGAACTTCAAGATGCATTAAATATTTTTAAGGGTGATGTCCCAGATAATTATTTCGAAGATGGCACATGGGATTTAAGTTATGAATCTGTTCCTAATCAAGTGTATAATCTTATGTTATTTTTAATTTCACTTCCTGAATTTCAATTGAAATAGAATGAGTAAAAAGGATTATTTAAAGTCAAAAAAACACATAGCTGAGCATTCCAGTTTGGATAGAAGAGGTTTTTTAAAAACTTTAGGAATAGCAGGTGCTGGTGCGATATCATTTGGAAATAGTTCTCTTTCTGTTTTAAACTCTAATTTTTTAACAAATGCATTAACAGGTTCTAATAGTGATAGATCATTAGTATTAATTAGACTAAAAGGAGGTAATGATGGGCTAAATACTATTGTTCCTCTAAATCATTTTGATACTTATGTAAATAAAAGACCTAATATTCATATTCCTAAATCAAACCTAATTAAACTAAGTGATGACTTTGCTATTCCAAATCACATGAGAAACCTGGAATCTATGTGGAAAGAAGGGGAGATGAAAGTAGTAAATGGGGTAGGTTATGAAAATTCTAGTGGTTCTCATTTTAAGTCTTCTGATATTTGGGCTTCTGCAACAAATAACAATGAAATTTCAACAGGATGGCTTGGAAGATACTATGATGAAAAGTATTTAGATTATCTTACCAATCCTACAGAAAAACCTTTAGCAATTCAAATTGGAAGTAGAGGTAATTTAATATTTAATGGTGAAAAAACATCGTATGCTTTTGCTGTATCCAGTCCAGAAAGATTAAAAAAAGTTGCTGAAAACGGAACTTTATTTGACACAAAAAATCTTCCAGATTGCACCCATGGTGATCAGATAGAATTTCTTAGAAGAATCTCTAATGCAACTTATAGTTATGCATCAGTAATACATGAAGCATATAATCAATCAGAAGATTTCAATAAATACGATGCTGAAAATGATTTAGACACACAGCTTAGTTTGGTTTCCAGACTTATAAAAGGAGATCTGAGATCTAAAATATACATGGTTTCTTTAGGAGGTTTTGATACTCATGGGAGTCAGCCTGAAAAACATCAAAAACTATTGACTACTTTGTCTGATTCAATAAAAGTTTTTTATGAAGATTTGAAATACTACGGGCTAGATAAAAAAGTTCTATCATTAACTTTTTCTGAATTTGGAAGACGAGTTGCTGAAAATGGTTCCGAAGGAACAGATCATGGAACTGCTGCTCCAGTTATGTTATTTGGACCAGCCTTAAAGGGAAACGGATTTATCGGAGAACATCCCAATTTAAGTGACTTAAATAACAGAGGAAATTTAAAACATACTTTAGATTTTAGATCTATTTATACAACAATACTAACAGACTGGTTATGTGCAGATAAAAACTTTATTGACAAAGCCATGCTGGGTGATGAATATTCTCTTTTAGGGTTAGGAATTAACTGTAATGAAGAAGTAATAGATTATGACGACTTAATTACCTATCACGCCGCAGTGTATGGTTCTAGTAATGTAGATTTAAATTTGAGGATTAACCAGGACCATCATATTAAAATTTACATATATGATATTCTAGGTCGTAATCACGGATTAATCTATGATAATTTACTTAGAAAAGGAACACACACATTTCCTTTATCAATAAATTCACAAAGAAAATTACCTACAGGTCAATACTTCTATAGTATAAATGTGGTTGGTGGTAAAAATTTAAATAAATCTTTTATTGTAAAATAGCTTAAAAACTAGTAAAGAGTTTTTTCATTTTTTCATTTTCCTCATCAGCTAAAGCTTTATCAACTAGTATTCTACCACTATGTTCATCTGTTATAAGTTTTTTTCTTGAAGCTATATCAAGTTGAACTTGAGGGGGGATAGTAAAAAATGATCCTGCAGAAGCTCCTCTTTCAACTGCAACAACAGCTAGTCCGTTTCTAACGCTAGATCTAATTTTTTTATATGAAATAAGTAATGATTTATCAATTTTAGATTGAAAATCTTTAGATTTTTTCAAAAGTGCACTTTCTTCTTTTTCTGTTTCTTTCATTATATCACCTAACTCATTTTTTTTATGACCCAAATGCTCTTTTCTTTCAGTAAATTTAGAATTATTTCCTTCTAGAGTTTGATTTTTTAACTCAATCTGAGCGTGTAATTCTCTGATTTGTTTTGCATTTAATTCAATTTCAAGTTCTTGAAATTCAATTTCTTTACTTAATGACTCAAAAGCTCTGTTATTTCTAACATTTTTTTGTTGTTCATTATATTTTTTAATCATAGTTTTTGAGTGCTCAGTCGCAATATCTTTTGCTTTAATATCATCCGAGCATTGTTTCAGCTCTTCGTTTATTTTAGACATTCTGACTTCTAGCCCAGCAACTTCATCTTCTAAATCTTCAACTTCTAAAGGAAGTTCGCCTTGAACACTTCTAATTCTATCAATTCTAGAATCAATTAATTGTAGGTCGTACAAAGCTCTTAGTTTATCTTCTACAGAAAATTCTGTTTTCTTAGCCATAATTAAAAATAATTAACAGGGTTTGTTTTTGATTTTGATATAATGCACGCAAACTTAGGAATTTTTTTGTTAAGTAAATTTAAAATTAAGTTTTTTGTGTATTGCTCGCTCTCATAATGACCAATATCAACTAATAATATTTTATTTTCAGCTTTGAAATAGTCATGATACTTTAAATCCGCTGTGATAAAACAATCAGCATTATTTTCTATAGCCTGTTCAATAGCAAAACTTCCTGATCCACCTAACACTGCTACTTTTTGAATTTTTTTATTTAAAAAAGAAGAATGCTTGATGGCTGTAACATCCATTCTTTCTTTTAAATAATTCAGAAACTCCAATTCATTTAAACTATTTTTCAACTCACCAATCATTCCCATTCCAATTTTTGAATCATCTTTTTTTATTAATATTTCAGTATTTGATAATGATAATTTTTTAGATATTTCATAGTTAACTCCTTTTGGATGATTATCTAGATTGGTATGAATGGAAAATATATTTATGTCATTTAAAATAGCCTTTGTAACTACTCTTTCCACATAAGTTTCTTGAGTTAATTTTTTTAATCCTTTAAAAATAATTGGGTGGAAAGAGATAATCAAATCACATTTATTTTCAATAGCTTCATCAATTACATTTTCTAAGGTGTCTATTGTGATTAAAGCTTTAGTTACATTTTTCTTAGGGTCTCCGACTAACAAACCAACATTGTCAAAGTCTTCAGCATGTTCTACAGGAGCCCATTTTTCTATTACATCTATTATATCTTTAAGAACCATATTTTTTTTGATAAAGTTAAAAAATATTAAATCATAAATTTTTTCATTCACAATAGTATTAATTATTTATTTTATTAGAAGTATTACTCTGTTAATTTATATCTTTATGATTATAAATTGACGAATTAGTTAAGTTTTTAATTAATTATCTTAAATAAAAATTTCGTCTAAAATCTAATTTAATGAACAGAATTAGACTCATTTTTTTCCCATTTGCTATTTTGTATACTATTATAACAAGTGTAAGAAATAGCCTTTTTAATTTGAAATTTTATAAATCTAAAAAATTTAAAATCCCTTTAATTGGAGTTGGAAACTTAAGTACTGGAGGAACTGGTAAAACTCCAATGGTAGAGTATATTTTTAAAGTCTTTTCAAAAGAATTTAAACTGGCCCTTTTAAGTAGAGGTTTTAAAAGATCAACTAAAGGTTATGTAAAAGCCAATAAAGATTCAAATTCAAGTAATATTGGGGATGAACCTTTTCAGATATTTAGCAAGTTTAAAAACATTGATGTTGCCGTTGATGAAAATAGAGTTAGGGGAGTTTTAAACTTATTAAAGCATAGTAAAAATCTTCAATCCATAGTCTTAGACGATTGCTTTCAGCATAGAAGTGTTTCATTGAAATTAAATATTTTGTTAACTACCTATGAATCTCCCTATTATAAAGACTTTATTTTGCCCATAGGAAATTTAAGAGAACTTAGGGCTGGTTACAAGAGAGCTGATGTTATAATAGTTACAAAATGTCCTAAAGATCTTTTGGAAGAAGAAATGAAAAAGACAAGAAAAGATGTGTCTTTAAAGAGTCATCAAAATTTATTTTTTACATCAATTAAATATAATAACTTTCTTTTGGGTGAAAGTGAAATTAATATTAATGATTTAAGTGATTCAAAAGTTCTATTAGTTACAGGGATTGCTAATGATAAAGAAATAGTCAATTACTTAAGCTATAAAAATATTCAATTTGATAAAATTTCTTTTTCAGATCACTACAAATATTCTTTAAAGGATATTAAAAAAATAGAACTAGATTTTAGTGATCGAATAATTATAACAACAGAAAAAGATTATCAAAAAATTAAATTAATCGATAAAAAAAATAAATGGTATTACTTACAAATGGAAACTTATTTTTTAGAAAATGAAGATTTATTTAAAAAAATAATAATAGATACTATAATTAAGTAATGTGCTTTTGAGCTTTATATGAAGACCTAACTAATGGACCACTTTCAACATGTCTAAAGCCTAGGTTTTTTGCAAAAACCTCGAACTCTTTGAACTTAGATGGCTCAATAAATCCTTTAACAGGAAGATGTTTTTTAGATGGCTGTAGGTATTGTCCCAGTGTTACAATATCTACATTATTATTTTTTAAGTCAGTAAGTGATTCATAAACCTCTTCTTCTTTTTCTCCAAGACCAAGCATTATGCCTGATTTTGTTCTATTAATTCCATTGTCTTTTAAATACTTTAAAACCTCCAAACTTCTGTCGTATTTTGCTTGAATCCTAACTTCACGAGTTAATCTTCTAACTGTTTCTATATTGTGGGAAACAACTTCTGGTTTTACTGAAATAATTTTATCTAGGTGTTTTTCAATTCCTTGAAAATCAGGAATAAGAGTTTCTAAAGTGGTAGCAGGGTTTAATCTTCTAATACTTTTTACGGTTTCAATCCAAATTAAAGTACCCATATCTTTTAGGTCATCTCTGTCTACGGATGTTAATACAGCATGTTTAATTTTCATTAATTTAATAGAGTTTGCAACTTTTTCAGGCTCCTCCCAGTCAATACTCTCAGGCCTTCCAGTTTTTACTCCACAAAACCCACATGATCTTGTACATATATTACCTAGAATCATAAAAGTTGCTGTTCCTTCACCCCAACATTCTCCCATATTAGGGCAACTTCCAGATGAGCAAATTGTATTTAAACTGTACTTGTCAACTAATGATCTTAGTTCAGTATATTTTTTTCCAGTTGGAAGCTTTACGCGAATCCACTTAGGTTTTTTAGCAATTCTCGGTTCTATAGTAGATAATTCTATAGGCATAATTAGTAATATGATTTCTGATTCAAATGTACAAACTATTGATTAATTTTTATTATAAAATTGTTAAATACCATATACTGAAACTAGTTAGAAACAGTATTCCCAAAACACTTAATATTTTTATAAATAATGAAGGTCTAAAACTCTTTGGAGTATGGTTACTATTAATAAGTCTAAAGTTGATAAATGCATAAAAGGGAGCGGTTATAAATGAGAGTATAGTAGCTATTTTCACCAGTGAGCCCATCTCTGAAATATAGAAAACAAAAATAAATAAAGTTCCAGTCGCTAAAAGAATTATCCAAAAATTATAATTATTTAATTTATGAAAGCCAAGTAGTTTTGATGTAAGTTTCATTGCCCTAGGAGAAGCATCTAAACAGGTGATAGTAGTGCTAAACATTGTTAAAAATGCAGCAATAGCGATAATTAAAAACGCACCATTACCAATTGAATCGGTATATAAGCTTATCAATTGATTCGCAAACTCCCCTCCATTATTAGAGAATACTTCTCCACTATCATACATGACTAAAGCACCAAGAGAAACAAAACAGAGTCCTAATACAATTGTTGTTAAGTATCCAATTTTGAAATCAAAAACAATATCACTGTTTTTAATATTTTTTTCTTTTTTCTTTTTTTCTAAAGTCCATATGGATTGCCATATAGATATGTCAAGAGGAGCAGGCATCCATCCCATAAATGCGACAACAAATGCAATTCCAATTTCTTCTTTCGGGAAAACTTGTGTTAGTTCAAGTGTATTTGTCGAACTAAATCCTGCAAAAAAAACTGCTATTATTGTGCTGATTGTCATCGTAATAATAACGAACTTCATTAAGTTGTCTAGAAATTTATATTTACCGATTAATAGAATAACTAAGCATGAAGCGGTGATTATAGTTGCCCAAATTGTAATATCGTTTGTTATTCCGAATAACTCTATTGCTAATCCAGCTGTCACTATTGTAACAGCTGTTTGAATTGTGAACATTGTTACAATTGATAATAGGAGATAAATAACTAAAACATAGTTTCCTAATTTCTTATAACCATCTAGTAATGTTTCACCAGTTGCTAAAGCATATTTAGGTCCAAATAAAAAAAAAGGATATTTAAATAAGTTTGAAAGTACAAGAGCCCATATTAAACCAAAACCAAAGTCTGCACCAGCCCTAGTTGATTGTACTAAATGTGATACTCCAATAGCTGCACCTGCAAACAATAATCCAGGACCTAATTTGTTCATTAAACCTCTCATTATTCTTCAATTATTTCTTCTATTACTTTTTTAGCCCTTAATACTCTAACTTTTATATTATTGATCGAGCTTTATAGAAATCTCTTTATAGCTTAATTCATTAAAATATTTAAATTCAATTACTTCTTTATAACTAGGCTTTAATTTATTTATTTTTGACTTTAGTGATTTTAATTTTGTTCATTAATTAAATTATATTCCGGGCTAGGGAAACTTTCCATGGTTATATCAAACTGATCTGTTCCATTAAAATTAACTCTATTCTTATTTTTTCTTATTTGATCTATGTCAAGATTTTAGAAATTGTAATTAACCAAGTCTTGAAATTATACTTTTCATTGTAAGAGTTTATTTTTTCAAAAGCTTTTGAAAAATATTCTATTGTGATTTCTTCAGCATTAGACTTATTATTTGTTCTTTTTAATTGAAAGTTAAATAAATCAGACCAATATCTGTTTAAAAAGAAACTAAATGCATTTTGGTTATTTGTTTTGCAAGAGTTATTTGGTTGTTAATTATATTAATATCAGTCAAATTATTAGTTCAAATTCAATTCAGGATTTTTACACTCTGTTTCATCAGCAAGCTTTCCGCAAATTCCACAAGGCTTATCATCTTTATTTAAAAATGGACTGGCACTAGCACATGTTCCAGAAAATTTACCGTCTTTTTTAACAATAATTTTGATTGCAATACCTGCAAATGCTAATCCTAGTAGTATAAATGTGATAATAAATAACATATAATTAATTGTTGATAATGTTTACTTCCTCTTCCAGCAATATATTAAATTTTTTTAAAACCTTATTTTTGATTTTTTGAGAAAAATTGAAAATTTCAACACCTGAAGCATTGCCATGATTTATAATAATTAATGCATGTTTATCGTGAGTTCCTGTATTTCCTTCTTTTAATCCTTTGAATCCGCATTTTTCAATAAGCCAAGCTGCAGGAATTTTATTTTCATTTTTCGAAACTTTAAAAAAAGGCATCTCTTTATCTTTTTTTGTAAGTTCTTTAAAATTTAAATCATTAATAATTGGGTTTTTAAAAAAACTACCACAATTCCCGATTTCTTTTGGATTAGGTAATTTACTAGACCTTATTTTAATGACAGATTTTGAAATATCATTAATAGTTGGATTTAAGATATTATTCTTTTTTAAGTCATGCTTCAAAGGTTCGTAAGAGTAATCTATCAAATGATTGAGTTTTGAAAGTCTAAAAACTACATTTGTAATAATGTATTTATTTTTAAATTCTTCTTTGAAAATAGAGCTTCTGTAAGAAAAATTACATTCATTATTATTAAAAATTCTAAGTAAACCTGTGTCAATTGAAATAGCCCTACAACTTTCGAATATATTTTTTAATTCAACTCCATAAGCTCCAATATTTTGAATAGGTGCACTTCCAACATTTCCGGGAATTAAACTCAGGTTTTCTAATCCACCATAATTATTTGATAAGCTCCAATTAACCAAGTCATCCCAGACTTCACCAGCTCCAACTGAAATTAAAACTCTTTCAGCAGTTTCATTTACGATTTCAATACCCTTAATTTCTATTTTAAGTATAGGTTTATCAATGTTGTTCTTAAACAGAATATTACTTCCCCCACCAAGAATTATTGATTCTTGATCATTATTTGAAGCTATAAAATCAATAATTTCTTTTTCATTTTTTATAATATTGAAATTCGAAGAAAAACACTCTACTCCAAAACTATTCAAACTTTTAAGTGATGTTTTATATTTTTTTTTCAATTCTGAGATATATGATAAAAAATTTTTATTATTTTTTTTCTTCTTCTTCAAGTTCTGGTAAAACTTCACCTTTAATTCTTAATATGACGTTTGCAGTTTTAGCATTAGAATTAACAGTAATTGCTTTTTGAAAAATTCCCGTTCTTTTAGTGTCATATTTAACTTCTATTTTACCATTTTCACCAGGAAGAACAGGTTTTTCAGGTTTTTTAGGGATTGTACATCCACAAGATGAAAAAATTCTAGAAAAAGTTAAAGGAGCGTTTCCTGTGTTAGTAAATTCAAAAACTCTGCTGCCGTCTTCTCCATTTTCAATAATTCCATAATCTATTACAGTTTCTTTAAATTCAATTTCAGCAAATTTTTCTTGAGATATTACAGTATTTGAAATTAAAAATATTGCAATAATTAATAAGTTTTTTTTCATTTCATTTTTTTTAGTTGTTATGTAAGTCTTTTAAATATATTACAAAAATACAACATACCTTTTAAATTACTTTTTAGTTGACTACTTTTGTTTTAGGAATAACTAATTTATAAGATGGAAATAGCTAAAAAATTTGATGCTAAAACTTTGGAATCAAAGTGGTATAAATTTTGGATGGAAAATAATTATTTTCAATCTAAGCCAAATAATAAAACTGCATATACTATAGTAATTCCTCCCCCTAATGTAACAGGTATTTTACATATGGGACATATGTTGAATGTTACAATTCAAGATATTCTAGTAAGAAGAGCAAGATTGTTGGGCTTTAATGCTTGCTGGGTTCCAGGCACCGATCATGCTTCAATTGCAACTGAAGCTAAAGTTGTAGAAAAGTTAAAAAAATCAGGCATTAGTAAGAATGATTTAACTAGAGAGGAGTTTATAGATCATGCCTGGAAATGGACAGAAGAGCACGGAGGCTTAATATTAGAGCAATTAAAGAAATTAGGTTGTTCTTGTGATTGGGATAGAACCAAGTTTACTTTAGATGACGACATGTCTGAATCAGTTATTAAAGTTTTTGTGGATTTATACGAAAAGAATTTAATATACAAAGGGCATAGGATGGTTAACTGGGATCCAGAAGCAAAAACTACTTTGTCAAACGAAGAAGTTATTCATGAAGAGGTAAATAGTAAAATTTATTTTATAAAATATAAAATTTCAAATTCTAATCAAATAATAACGGTAGCTACTACTAGACCTGAAACAATATTTGGTGATACTGCAATTGCTGTTAATCCCAATGATGAAAGATATATCAGTTTAAAAGGCAAGAAAGCAATAATCCCAATACTAAATAAAGAAATTCCTATAATAACCGACGACTATGTGGATATTGAATTTGGAACTGGCTGTTTAAAAGTGACCCCAGCTCACAGTGAAAATGATAAAATAATAGGAGATAAACATAATTTAGAAATAGTAGACATCTTAAATGATGATGCAACATTAAACGATTACGCATTACATTATAGTGGGTTAGACAGATTCGTAGTTAGAACAAAAATTTCTGAAGAATTAAAATCTATAGATTCGTTATTAAAAGTTGAATCTTATATTAATAATGTTGGCAAATCAGAAAGAACAAAATGTGTTATCGAACCTAAATTATCAGAACAGTGGTTTTTAAAAATGGAAGAAATTTCAAAACCTGCGCTTGAGGCTGTAATGAATGATGAAGTTAAGCTTTATCCTAAAAAATTTAAAAATACCTATAGAAATTGGATGGAAAATATCAGGGACTGGAATATTTCTAGACAGCTTTGGTGGGGACATCAAATTCCGGTTTATCATTATGGAAAAGATAACAAGAATTATGTTGTTGCTGAAAACATTAATAAAGCTCTTGAAAAAGCTAGAGAAAAGAGCGGAAATATTAAATTGCTAGTTAAAGACTTGACACAAGAGAGTGACGTGTTAGATACTTGGTTTTCTTCTTGGTTATGGCCTATAAGTGTATTTGATGGTATTAGAAATCCAGATAATGAAGATTTTAAATATTATTATCCTACAAATGATATAGTTACTGGTCCGGACATTTTATTTTTTTGGGTTGCTAGAATGATAGTTTCTGGTTTTGAGTTTAAGAAAACAAAACCTTTTAATTCTGTGTATTTTACTGGGCTAGTTAGAGATAAGCAAGGAAGGAAAATGTCGAAACAACTTGGTAACTCCCCAGATGCATTGAAATTAATTGAAGATTTTGGAGCTGACAGTGTAAGAGTAGGTCTATTGCTAAGTGCTCCAGCTGGAAATGATCTATTATTTGATGAATCCTTATGTCAACAAGGAAAAAATTTTTCAAACAAAGTATGGAACTCTTTTAGATTAGTTAAATCGTGGGAAGTTTCAGACAGTGTTGTTCAAAGTAATTCTTCTCTAACTGCAATAGATTGGTTTAAAAATAAATTTAATTCTAAATTAATTGAAATTGACGATCATTTTAGTAAATATAGAATTTCAGATGCATTAATGACTATATACAAGCTAATATGGGATGATTTCTGTTCTTGGTATTTAGAAATGATTAAGCCTGGTTATGGCGAAGCAATCGATTTAAAAACTTACAATCAAACACTGAGATTATTAAAAGATTGCTTAATAATTTTACATCCTTTTATGCCTTTCATTTCAGAAGAAATATGGAGCGGAATTAAAGATAAAAATGATGATCCTTTAATTGTTTCAGAATGGCCAAAATCGAAAAAAATAAATCATTCTATTTTAGATGATTTTGAACATATTTCACAACTTATAACTAATATCAGAAAATATAGAAATGAAAAAGGTATTTCTTACAAAGAAAAATTAGAATTATTTTCTGTAGTTAATCAAAAAAGTAAGATGAGAAGTGTAATATTGAAGTTAGCTAACTCAGATTTAAGTGATGATTTTTCAAATAAGTCTAACAATGTACATTCTGTAATAGTTGGAAGAAACGAATACTTTATCAATAACCTATCAAATCAGCAAGAGGATTTAGATAAAGTAAAGGAAGATTTAGATTATAATTTAGGTTTTTTAAAATCTATTCAATCTAAATTAAGTAATCAAAAATTTGTAGATAACGCACCGGAAATTGTTATAAAAAACGAAAGAAAAAAAGAAGAAGACGCTATTAAGAAAATTAAAATGCTTGAATTAAAATTAAAAAAATAAATTATTTTTCAGCTATAGTGTCTTTTCCACCTTTAACTATTTGATTTAATTCAACTTTTATTTTTGAATCTAAGGGCAAAAAAAGATCAACTCTTGACCCAAATTTTATAAACCCTGCATCATCTCCCTGTAACACCTTATCGCCAACTTTAGCGTAATTAACAATCCTCCTAGCTACTGCTCCAGCTATTTGTCTGTAAAGTACCTCTCCAAAATTTTTGTTATCTACCACAACTGTAGTCCTTTCATTTTTTTCAGATGACTTAGGATGCCATGCAACTAAATATTTGCCTGGGTGGTATTTGCTAAATTTTACTACACCACTATTTGCATACCTTGTCACATGTACATTTAAAGGAGACATAAAAACAGATATTTGAATTCTTTCATCCTTAAAATATTCTTTTTCAAATACTTTCTCGATAGCAACAACTTTACCATCAACTGGTGAAATGATAAATGAATCGTTAAGTTCAGTAACTCTTTTTGGGTTTCTAAAAAACTGAAGAATTAAAAACATTACTATTAAAGTAATAACTCCTACTATTTTAGATATTATTGAATCACCTAAAAAATATGATGAAATTAAATTGATAATAATGGCAATAATTAACGATATCGAAATGATAGTGTGACCTTCTTTATGAAACATAGCTAAATATTTTTATAGTTAAATAGATAAATGGCGCGGCAAATATAATACTATCCATTCTATCATATAGTCCACCATGACCAGGAAGCCATTTTCCGCTATCTTTTACGCCTGCTTCTCTTTTGAATTGCGATTGAACTAAATCTCCAAGAGCACCTAAGCAGCTTGTTAATAGTCCTAAAATGATCCACTGAGTTAATGAAAAACTTAGATTCATGTATTTGTAAAACAATATTGAAAGTATAATTGAAAATATTATTCCACCAATAAAACCTTCAATACTTTTTTTTGGTGAAACAGATTTAAGTAATGGTCTTTTACCAAAATTCACACCAAACACATAGGCTGCAGAATCAGAAATCCATATTAAAGCTAAAAAACTACATACAATTAAAGGATCATATTGATTTAATACATTAGGCATTGAAAAAAATATGACAAGTGAGCCTACTAAATAAAAATGACCAATAAAACGGTTCTTAAGAATTGAAAAAGAAAATAATTGTTTTTTCAGAAGAGAAAAACCTAATATTATATTTGTTAGTACTATAATTAGTAAAAAAAAACTATTCAGAAATTCTGAGTTTTTAGATAATATAAATAGCGAAATATATAAAGGGAATGTTAAATAAAGTATCAGATTTGATTTTCCAGAATCTATTGAAAAAAATTTATGATTATAATTGGCTATTAGCTTTATGAATTCAAAAACAAGAATTAAACTACATATGAATCCGACAAAATAAAATAGATATTCATTATAAAATAAAGAAAACAGTATTACTCCAGCATACAATGTTGCAGTTATAGATCTTGTGTAGAATTCTTTCATTTATAAGTCTTCTAATAACAGAAGGTAGAGGTTTTTAGCTGCACTTCCGTATGTTAAAAAATTATTATTTTCTTTGATTTGACTATTGAAATTTTTTATTGTTGTTATGTTGGTGGGAAGATTATTTGGGTATTTACTTTTAATCCCGTTTAAACCTCCACTTAAAGTTTCAGTAAACTGGCTGATTTTTGCAAACACAATAAAATTACTTGGCAGGTCATTTACTTTGTGTGATTTAATTTGTTTATCACATATTAACAAACTACCATCAATTGCTACTAAAAACTCACAAGTGGTTAGAAAAAATTTCGAATTTAAATTAGTTTTAGAAACGTTTAATTTTGATTTATCCTTAAAAAAATCTAATAAGAAATCGTCATAACAGAGTATTTCAACATTTTCCCATTGGTTTTCATCTATTATTTGAGAAAAAAAGCTATCACATTCAGATTTATTTTCGCAGTATAAAAACTTACCCCCGTTTTTAGTAAAGTTGAATGTAAACCTTTCTTCTATTGGTATGATTTTTTCAGGCATATACTTACCCTCGATATCCTCAACAGCTTTATTCTCTGAAGTTTTATTAAAAAAAGATTTAATAAATTTTTTCAATTCTAAGTTTTAAAGAGTAAAGATAAAAAAACTTGTTACTAACATGTGATATGTTAATAATTATAGATAAAACAATTATTTGGGATTTTTAATAACTTTTTTAATGTCAAAAGGTCTCTCGCCATAAATCCTAATTAGATCTTCTTTAAAAATAACCTCTTTGTCCAGAAGAAAATCAGCTAGTTCTACTAATTTATTTTTATGCTTTTTTAGTAGATTTATAGCTCTTTGGTATTGAGTCTCTATAATATTTGAAATTTCTTGATCAATTATTTGAGCGGTAACATCACTATATGGTTTAGTGAAACCATATTCATTACCCGCATTAGAATCATAATATGTTAAATTTCCTATTTTATCATTTAACCCATAGACTGTCACCATGGATCTAGCTTGTTTAGTAACTTTCTCTAAATCACTTAGAGCACCAGTAGATATATTATTAAAAATTACTTTTTCAGCAGCTCTTCCACCAAGTGCGGCACACATTTCATCTAATATTTGTTCTGGTTTAACTATTTGACGTTCTTCTGGTAAATACCAAGCAGCTCCTAAAGATTGTCCTCTAGGTACTATAGTGACTTTGACAAGGGGAGCAGCATGTTCCAACATCCAGCTTACAGTAGCGTGACCAGCTTCGTGGTAAGCAATTGTTTCTTTCTCTGCTGGAGTTATAATTTTATTCTTTTTTTCCAAGCCTCCAACAATTCTATCAACTGCATCTAAAAAATCTTGCTTATTTACAGCTTTTTTTAATTTTCTTGCTGCTATTAAGGCCGCTTCGTTACACACATTAGCTATATCAGCTCCAGAAAATCCAGGAGTTTGTTTTGCTAAGAAATCAGTATCTAAGCTTTTAATAGTTTTAATCGGTTTTAAATGAACAGCAAATATTTGTTTTCTTTCTCTTACATCTGGAAGATCTACATAAATTTGTCTATCAAATCTACCAGCCCTCATTAAAGCTTTATCCAGTACGTCAGCTCTGTTAGTAGCAGCTATCACTATAACATTTGTATCAGTTCCAAAACCATCCATTTCAGTTAATAATTGATTTAAAGTGTTTTCTCTTTCGTCATTTCCACCAGTCATGTTACTTTTTCCTCTTGCTCTTCCAATTGCATCAATTTCATCAATGAAAATAATGGCAGGAGATTTTTCTTTCGCTTGTTTGAAAAGGTCTCTAACTCTTGAAGCTCCAACACCAACAAACATTTCAACAAAATCTGATCCAGACAGTGAAAAGAAAGGAACTTTTGCTTCACCAGCCACCGCTTTCGCAAGTAAAGTTTTTCCTGTTCCGGGTAGCCCTACAAGTAAAGCTCCTTTAGGAATTTTTCCTCCAAGCTTAGTATACTTTGTTGGATTTTTTAAAAAATCAACTATTTCCTGAACTTCTTCTTTTGCACCTTCAAGACCAGCAACATCTTTAAAGGTTGTTTTTACATCAGTCTTTTCATCAAAAAGTTTTGCTTTTGATTTCCCAATACTAAATATTTGAGATCCACCTCCACCTCCTGCTCCACCTGACATTCTTTTCATAAAAAAGATCCATAGACCAACTAGAATTATAAGAGGCAAAAACCCAATAAGAACATCAAACCATTTATTTTCAACTGTCTTAAAGTTATAATTAAATGGTATTCCTTTACTCTCAGCTAGTTCGAGTTTATTTTGAAAAAGCTCTAAATTTCCTATTTCAAAAATATAATGAGGGCCATTAATATTTTTTTGACCTAAAAAATTTGTTGAATTAGCACCTTTATGATCAGGACTATTTAATGCCGCTTTCGTTAAAGTTACTTGAGCTATGTTTTTGTTAAGTACGGTTACTTCTTTGATTTGATTTTTATTTAAAAAACTTTCAAAACTAGAAATAGTAATGTTTTTTGAAGTACTTATAGTACTGTCTCCTCCGATAAAATAAGTGCTTATAAAAAATAAAGATATTGCTCCATATATCCAATATGAGTTAAACTTTGGCTTATTGGTCATTTTATTATTTTTATTCATTTATTAATATTTAGTTTTTACTAGGGTAGATGTGGCTTCTTCCCAAAGTTCTTCAATTTTATAATGTTCTCTGGTTTCTTCGTTGAATATGTGAACAACAACATCTACATAGTCCATTAAAACCCATTTACAGTTTTCCAACCCTTCAACATGCCAAGGTTTTTCAGCCATTGATTTACTTACGCACTTTTTAATTGAGTTAGTGATTGCATTAACTTGTGTACTTGAGTTACCTGTGCAAACTATAAAGTATTTACAAGCTACATTGTCTATTTTTCTTAGATCTAAAATATTAATGTCTACTCCTTTAACATTTTCAATTCCTTCTAAAACGTTAGCTATTAAGTTATCTGTATTCAATTTAATTATTTTATCATGTAAATTTAGGATATTTAAACCTACTAATTTAGTTTTATGAAAATATAGTTTTCTTACATGAACTTAATCAAACTTGATGCCATTAACTCAACAAATGAATATTTAAAAAATATTATTCAAAAAAATAAATCAAAAAATACACAAGTAGTTTATACATTCAACCAAACTGAAGGAAAGGGACAAAGAGGAAAAGTATGGAATAGTCAACCAGAGAAAAATATAGCTCTATCTATTGTTTTTTTTCCCAAAAAAATCAAAGTAGATCATCAGTTTGTTTTAAGTATGCATTTTTCTTTATTTATATTAAATACTTTGAAATCTTTAAAAATTCCAAATCTAAAAATAAAATGGCCTAACGACATAATGTCAGGAAATACTAAAATTTGTGGAATATTGAACGAGACAAAGGTTAAAGGTAGTTTCATTGAAAGCTTCATTATTGGTTTTGGAATAAATGTTAATCAAGTAAATTTCTCTGATTTGCCTAACGCCTCGTCCTTGAAATTAATCAGAAATATTGATTATGACTTACAGGGAATAGTATCTTTAATCTTTCAAAATTTTAAAAAATATGATTACTCAACTAATACTTTAAAAGAGTTTTCTGAAAATGAATTCCAAAAGTTAAATCATCAATACCATTTAAACTTGTATAAAAAGGGAGAGTTTGTTCAATTCATTAGTTATGAAAAAGAAATTTTCTGTGCAAAAATTTTAGAGGTCAATAAAAAAGGAGTTATTAAAGTTCAAAAAGAAGATAAAACTATTATGGTTTATAATTTTCAAGAAATTCAAATGATTATTAAATGAAAAACTTATAATTATTAATGGAATCACTTGCAGAGTTTGGGTATATAGGATTATTCGTTTCGAGTTTTTTAGGTGCAACAATTATACCGCTAAGCTCAGAAATTGTTCTTAGTATTTTAATTTTAAATGGATTTGATTTAGGTTTAAGTTTAATATTAGCTACAACTGGAAATTGGTTAGGAGGACTAAGTAGTTACTATTTAGGAAGTTTAGGAAAATGGAATTTAATTGAAAAATATTTCAGAATTAAAAAAGAAAAAATCAATCGTTTTAAAATTAAAATTGATAAATGGGGGAGTTCCTTAGCATTTTTTTGTTTTCTGCCATTTATTGGTGATCCTATTGCCGTAAGTTTAGGCTTTTTTAAAGTTAACTTAACCAAAGTTGCATTCTGGATGCTTTTTGGAAAAATTTTAAAATATGTTATTTGGGCTATTTTTACTTATTGGGGGGCCTCTTTAATGTAGATTTAATAAAGATTATTTTTTATCATATCTTCCTGGAGCTAATATTGAACTAAGAAAATCAAAAACTACTTTAGGAGTTGTGTTTATTAAAAAACTTATCACTTTCCATGTCTTTGTTGGTATATAAACTTTTTTTCCTTTAAACATTGCATCTACTCCCTCAATTGCTATTCTTTTTGCGGGTTTTTTTAAAAATTCAGGTACTCTATCCATTTCATCTTGAACTCCACTAGCTGAATGAAAATTGGTAACTGTATAGCCAGGACATACAGCCGTTGAAGTTATTCCTCTAAAATTATAACTTAAGTTTATTCCTTCGCTAAAACGATTCATAAAAGTTTTTATAGGTCCGTATAATACTTGGATTGAAGAAGGAGGAGCAAAGGCAGCAACAGACGAAACTATCATTATTTTACCATGTTTATTTTTGATCATTTTAGGAATAAATAGTTTTGTAATAGCTATTACAGAAACTCCTAGAACTCTAATAAATTTTTCTTCCTCTTCCATTGATGTTTCTTCAAAAGATGTTGGTATTGCATAACCAGCATTATTTATAAGTATTTCAACAAAATAACCTTTAGACTCACAAAATTCAAATATTTTGTTTGGAGAACTGGAATCCGCTAAATCACTTGAAAAAACATCTACTTTTACTTTATATTTAGAAACTAATTCTTGTGAAAGTTTTTTTAATTTACTTTCCGTTCTGGATGTTATAATCAAATTAAATCCTTTTTTAGCCATATAATCAGCTATCTCCAAGCCAATACCTGAAGAAGCGCCAGTAATTAAAGCGTATGAATCTTTCATAATCTTGTTTAGTAAAAGTTTAAATTATTTTAGTAACATTATTTGAAAGATCATTTATAAAAGTTTGTAATGGTGTTTTTACCATCATCTGAATCATTGGATTTAAATCTCCGTTAAATTCTAATTGAAAAGAACAAGTTTCAGAATCTAAGGATACTATAGAGGCAGTTAGTGTGAAATTGATTTTAGACTCTACTGATTTTAAAATTATTTTTGATGGTTTTAACTTTTCACCCATTTTTAATTTAATGGCTGGCATACCTTTTAAAGAAAACATAAAAGATTCTGAATCGATTATTTCAAATTTTGAAACATTTTCGGGCATAATCAATTTATAATTTTCAATTATACCGAGTTTTTCAAAAAGTACTAGATCTTGTATTTCTATTTTATTTGATTCACTGATTAAATTCATTATTTGAGTTTTTATTTACCAATTTTCAGGATCTTTTTTCCATTTTGTAAGCGTCTGAAAATCGGAATCGGTTATGTAGTTTGTTGTCAATGCTTGTTCAAGCAACATGTCATAAGAACTTAATGTATGCAGTTCAACGTTGTCTTTTTTAAAATTTTCATAAGATATTTCAAATCCATAAGTAAAAATACTAAACATACCCTTTACTTTTAAGTCTGCTTCTCTAAGTGCATTTACAGCTACCAAACTACTATTGCCTGTACTTATTAAGTCTTCGATAATAATGACGTTTTGTCCACTAGAATATTGCCCTTCAATTTGATTTTTTCTGCCATGTTTTTTTGAATCTGGCCTAACATAAATAAATGGAAGGTTCATTAAGTCTGCAACAAGCATTCCTATGCCAATTGCACCAGTTGCCACCCCAGCGATAATGTCGGGTTTAGCGTATAGTTGATTTATTTGTTTGACTATTTGTTCTCTAACATATATTCTTATTTGAGGATGTGAAAGAATAACTCGATTGTCACAATAGATTGGCGACCTCCATCCACTAGCCCAAGTAAATGGATTTTTTGGATTCAATTTTATTGCATTAATTTGTAAAAGAAGTTCTGCTGTTTTTTTAGCCGTGTCTAAATCTAAAATCATAAAGACAAATGTATAAAGTTTTTGTTAATCAAAGTCTAATAGTTTTAACGAGTCAAATTCCATTTGGATCAAAAATTAATATTTATTCTCTCAAAGAAATTAGTATTGATGAAATAATAACAAAATGTAAAAAACATAAAACAATATTTTTATATCACAAAAAATCAAAAAAGCTTCTTCCTCTATTTCTTAAAAAAATAAAAGTAATTAAAGCAGGTGGAGGCATAGTGAAAAATTCATTAGATCAGATTTTATTTATTTATAGAAGAAATAAATGGGACTTGCCAAAAGGAAAAATGGATGCTGGTGAGTCGATTGACCAAACGGCTATCAGAGAAGTTTCAGAAGAAACTGGAGTCAAGGATTTAGAAATAGTAAATTTAAATGCTGTTACTTATCATATTTTTAAAAATGACAATAAGTTTTTTTTAAAAGAAACTACTTGGTATAATATGAAAGCGAATAATAGTAGTAATTTAATTCCTGAAGAAAAAGAAGGGATTACAAAAGTTGTGTGGAAGAATAAAGTAGAAATTTTAAAGAAAAAAAATATTTATCCAAACATTAAGCTACTCTTGGATGTTTAATCTACTCTTACAGAATCTGGAACAAAAATCTGATAATTCCCTTTATTTATAATTAGTTCTCGCACTATACTACTACTAATAAAAGAAGTCTCAGCAGATGTTAATAAAAATATAGTTTCAATTTTAGAAAGTTTTCTATTTGTTCTAGCGATGGCTTTCTCAAATTCAAAATCACCATTATTTCTAATTCCTCTAACTATAAATTTTGCATCAATTTTTTTACAAAAATCAATAGTTAAACCCTCATAACTTTTAACTATAATTTTCGGTTCATTTTCAAAACATTTTTGAATGAATTCTATTCTTTGACTTACACTAAACATAGTTTTCTTATCATTATTTCTGCCAACTCCAACAGTGATTTCATCAAATAGCGACAAACTTCTTGTTAGAATGTCTAAATGCCCTAATGTAAAGGGGTCAAAAGATCCTGGAAAAATAGCTTTTCTCATATTTAAATATAATTAAATTAATTTATGGCTTGTTCAATTACTTCAGAACATATGTCTTTTAATGAGATTCCACTATTTTCAGCCTGCTTTGGAAGTATGCTGTCATTAGTCATCCCTGGAATTGAATTTATTTCTATAAAAAAGGGGGTGTCCCCAATAAAAATAAATTCACTTCTAGAAAAGCCTTTAATGCCTAGTTTTTTATATATTTTTTTAGCAATTGTAGTTACATTACTTTTCTGTAATTCTGAAATATTTGCAGGCGTAATTTCTTTAGATTTACCTTCGTACTTAGCACTGTAATCAAAAAAATCATTATCTGTAATCAACTGAGTAATTCCTAAAACTTTAATTTCATTTTTATAATTCATAACTCCAACTGAAACTTCTATTCCATCTAAAAAAGATTCAATTAAAACTTCATTATCAATTTTAAATGAATTATTAATTGAACTAATTAAATCTTTTCGATCATGGACTTTATAAACACCGAAGCTACTTCCAGATTTGTTTGCCTTTACAAAGCAAGGAATACCTAATTCTGCAATAATTTCATTTTCATTTATTGCATCTCCAATATTTAAATGAATAGATTTCGCTGATTGAATATCATGCTTCTGTAAAATAGAAATGCAATCTCTTTTATTAAATGTAATAGAAGACGTGTACGAATCACAACCTGTGAAAGGGACTCCAAGTAGTTCGAAATAAGATTGAAGTAATCCATCTTCACCAGGTGAGCCGTGTATTACAATAAAGGCAACATCAAAGTTTATTTTGATTTTATCAACCTCTATCGAAAAGTCATCTTTTGAAACCTTGAATTCAACATCGTTATCGTCCACATAAACCCATTTTTCTTTACTTATTATTATTTTATAAGCGATATAAGATTCTCTGTCTATATTATCATAGATGACGTTACCACTTTTTATTGAGATATCTTTTTCTGAAGAAAACCCACCCATTAAAACAGCAATATTTTTTTTCATTAGAACAAAAATATCATTTATTTTAAGTCAAGCCATAAAGAACGCATATTTTATATATTTGTTTAAAATATATAAATGAATTTACTCAAGTATTTTTTTAGTAAATATTTTTTAAAACAATTGTGTACTGCTTCTGTAGTTATAGGATTTTTAATATTTTTTTTATTTATTTTTTTAAATCTAAATACTAATCATAATAATCATATTATTGTTCCGGATTTAATTGGATTTCAAATTCAAGAGTTTGAAGAGGTTTTGTCAGAAAGAAAATTAACTTATGAGATTGTAGATTCAACTTTTTATAATCCAGACTTTCCAAAGCATTCTGTCTTAGAGCAGATGCCATTAGCAAATTCTAAAGTAAAAAAAAATAGAAAAATATATTTAACTATTAATCCAAATAATTATGGAAATGTTGTTATTCCTAATGTAATTCAGACTACTAAAAGAAGTGCAATTTCAGCTTTAGTAGCATCTGGTTTAGAATTAGGAGACGTTTCTTACATCAATAATATAGGAAGAGATATGGTCATTGAATTATTATACAAGGGAGAAGTTGCTGTTCCTGGAATTATGATTCCTAAAAAATCTAAAATTGATTTAGTTCTTGGTAACGGCAATAATAATTAGAAAATATGAATAATAATAACGTTGATGATTTAGAAAATAATAATGATTTGTTCGAACACCATCAATTTAAAGCAGATAAGGGGCAAGAGCCTTTAAGAGTTGATAAATTTTTAATGAACCGAATAGAAAATGCTACAAGAAACAAAATTCAGCAAGCTGCAAAAAGTGGTTTCATTTTTGTTAATGAGAAAAATGTTAAATCTAATTATAAAGTAAAACCTGGAGATGTAGCGAAAGTTATGTTTGCTCATCCACCTTATGAAAATTTGCTTGTTGGAGAAAAAATGCCATTGGAAATAGTATTTGAAGATGATTCTTTATTAGTGATTAATAAACCTCCTGGACTTGTAGTGCATCCTGGTCATGGAAACTACAGCGGAACGTTATTAAATGGATTAATAAGTCATTTCGAAAATTTACCCTCTAACAAAGATGGTAGACCAGGTTTAGTTCATAGGATTGACAAAGACACTAGTGGTTTATTGGTTGTTGCCAAAACTGAAGAGTCCATGACTCATCTTGCAAAACAATTTTATTTAAAGTCATCTAAAAGAAAATACAATGCGCTTGTTTGGGGAATAGTAGAAAAAGAAGAGGGGACAATAGACGAGAATTTAGCAAGAGACCCTAAAAACCGTTTAATTATGAGTGTTCCGCAAAATAAGGAATTAGGAAAGAAAGCTGTTACTCATTATAAAGTCTTGGAACGATTTAATTATTTGACTCTTCTTGAGTGTCAACTAGAGACGGGAAGAACTCATCAAATTCGAGCTCACATGAAGCATATTGGTCATCCGATTTTTAATGATCAAAGATATGGTGGAGATAAAATTTTAAAGGGTACGATTTTTAATAAGTACAAACAATTTGTGCAAAATTGCTTTAAAATCATGCCTAGACAAGCTTTGCATGCAAAGTCATTGGGCTTCGTTCACCCTTCTACCAATAAAGAATTAAATTTTGAATGTGAATTGCCGAATGATTTTTCAGAAAGTTTAATTAAGTGGAGAAATTATTCTACTAATATTTGAGTTTTTTAAATTTATAAATTATTTTAGTCTCATGAAGATTATTATTTCTCCTGCCAAATCGTTAGACTTTCAAAAAGAATTACCAACTAATGAGTTTTCAATGCCATTATTTTTAGATGATTCGATCTCTATTAATAAAACTTTAAAGTTAAAGTCGACATTACAGTTAAAAAGTTTAATGAGTATTTCAGATAAATTAGCTGATTTAAATTGGCAAAGGAATAATGATTTTAAAACCCCGTTTGATGTTAAAAATGCTAGACCTGCTATTTTTACTTTTGATGGAGATGTATACACTGGTTTAGACGCGTTTACCCTTAACGACAATAAAATAAATAAAGCTCAAGAGTCTTTAAGAATTTTATCTGGTTTGTATGGATTTTTAAGACCTCTTGATTTAATGCAACCGTACAGATTAGAGATGGGTACTAAATTAGAATTAAAAAATTCATCTAATTTATATGAGTTCTGGAAAGAAAAAATAACCGAAAAGTTAAATAATGAATTAATTGAAAATGAATTGTTTGTAAACTTAGCAAGCAAGGAGTATTCATCGGTAATTGACCCGAAAAAACTAATTACTAAAATGGTGTCTCCAATTTTTAAAGACTTTAAAAATGGAAAGTTAAAGATCATTTCTTTTTATGCTAAAAAAGCAAGGGGGATGATGGTCAGATATATTTTAGATAATAAAATTAATAATGAACAAGATTTGAAAGGCTTTAATTATGGAGGTTACTCTTTTAATATTGAAGAAACTCAGACTTCAAAAGAGCTTGTTTTTATTAGATAATTATCCCTCTGATTTTGTTTATAAAATCTGAAATTTTATAAACACCATTTTGTGCTATATGTTTTATAAAAGCAGAACCAATAATTGCACCTTGACTATGATTTATTGCCTCTTTAAAGTTGTTATTATTGCTTATTCCAAAACCAATCAGCAAAGATGATTTGAGTTTTAAATCATTAATTCTTTTAAAATATATTTTTTGCTCTTCACCATATGATTTTTCAGACCCAGTTATACTTGAACTACTAACCATATATATAAAACCGTTTGAAATTTTATCAATTAATCTTATTCTTTCATTGCGTGTTTGTGGTGTTATTAAAAATATGTTAAGAAGGTTTTGTTTTTTAAAAATCTCCTGATATTGTTTTAGATAAACATCCATGGGAAGATCTGGAATTATTAATCCGTCGACACCATTTTTCTTACAATCTTTACAAAAATTATCCACACCATATTGTAATATTGGATTGAAGTATCCCATTATAATTATTGGAATATCAGTTATGGTTCTAATATTTTTTAATTGTTCAAATAATTTGGAGGTATTCATCCCGTTTTTTAACGCTTTAGTAGAGCTTTCTTGAATTGTTGGACCATCTGCTAAAGGATCACTAAACGGAAGACCAATTTCAATCATATCTACTTTTGAACGATCCAGTTGTTTTATAATTTCAATAGTATCATCAATATTGGGATATCCTGCCGTGAAGTAGATAGAAAGTATATCTTTTTTTTCTTTTAAAACTTTATTTATTCTATTCATCAAACTATAATTTAAAA
>Ga0307995_1000212_pt1 | contig 41991 bp, 52 predicted proteins | sample EllFjometagen262_FD_203132 | JGI IMG/M metagenome (GOLD analysis project Ga0307995, IMG submission 203132) | Marine microbial communities from Ellis Fjord, Antarctic Ocean - #262 | ecosystem: Environmental > Aquatic > Marine > Unclassified | place: Southern Ocean | collected 2014-11-02 | reverse complement strand
GTAGTCTCCAGTTCGTATATTAAGTGACCGATTACATCGGTGTTGAATTCAGCTAGGGTTCCACCTAGAATTAATTGTTCCCGAGAAAGAGTCGTGTCCACTAAAACCTCCACTACATCGCCATCATATTTTTGAACTTTAAATAATATTGAATTAGCATCAATTTCTGTGTGCTCATACTCTGTAATAGTTGGGTAAAGTTTATACATGCTATACCTCCACTAAATAAATTGTGTTAGCCACAGGAGTCGCTGGAACTTCAGCAACAACCGAAATTGTGTAGCCGTTCAGTGTTCCGGCTGAAATACCCAAGGCATCAATTTCAGACTTAGTTGGGGTTGGCTCAGGCACCATGCCTGTATTGTTCACTTCTATAGACATAAGGGTCTCCTAGACGTGCATAGCGGCTAGAACTTCTAGGCCACTTGTATTAGTTACCACGACTCGAAACTCTGGAGACATGACTACTTCCTGTTGCGCATCGGCGTCTGACACAGTGAGTACATCTATCCAGTTGAAGTCGGAGCTGATTCTTGCTTGCAACTTGACGGTATCGCCACTGTTGCAGTTAGTTTGGAAAATTCCTGTACGGTTCCCTCGGGTCTCGAACTGAGTCACATCAGAGTCATAGGACACTGTGAGGCTTGGAGCCGTGAATAGTTTTAGTGCGTATGACATAAAATATTCCTTAGTTTATTTTAATTAATAAGAGGCCGACCCCGAAGGGCCGACCAATTTTGAGCGTCTAAAATTAAGCTGCGATTGCAACTACCTTCAGAGCTTCGGTGTTCAATAACATTGAGCCAACACGCTTGCGAGTGTAGAAGCTGATAGCACCATGAGCGCTGTATGGGTCGCGAAGCATAGAAACGCCAACACGGTCCACAACCTGATAGCCAGCAGCGAAGTCGCCAAACACGATGGGCATGTTGCCAGCACCGATCTCGGCCATGTCTTCGTTGATCACAATTTCATATCCGAAAATGCGACCAGCGGCTGCAACAGTGATGTCGCGCTGCAGGAAGTATTCGCCGTCGGTGGTCTTTAGATCGACCAATACGTTGTGAGTAGCGCGGCTCATCATCCACTTGGCGTTGCCAAGATAGCCAGTTTTGGTGTTCAAAACTACTGAGCGCAGCAAGTTGATAACAGCGTCAGAAGTAGCACCCAAAGAGGTCGCTTGACCTGATTTGATAACCTGATACTTACCAAAAGCACGAGTTGCATCGCCTGCGATGTATGCAGCAGTAGTGTCCAAACCATTCAAAATTCCGACAGGCTTGTTTGTGCCGTTGCCATTCAAGAATGCGCTGTTTTCTTGCTCAGAGAATTCACGAGCAACCTCACCAGCCAACCATGCTTCAACGTTGAAAAATGAGTCTTCTAGAACGTGCTGATAGGCTTTCGGGGAAGCGTACACTTCACCAAAGACCGCTGAGATCTTGGCAAGCTCCGGACTGCCAGTGTTCGGACGTGCTGCAGTCTCACCAACCCAACCCGAAGCAGAACCACCAAGAGAAACCAGCTGGCTGTAATCAGTTGTTGAAGTAGAGATGCCACCAACTAGCTGACGAATCGGGCTTGACTCGTGCTGCAGCTCGATGATGTTGCGGCTAACTTCGATAGGTAGTGCGTACCCGCCTTGTGCGTCTACAGAGATTTGTACGTCAGCAGCTTTAGCGCGAAGTCCTTCTACGCCTTTACGGGCAAATGTTGAAAGCATGTCTTTGCTGTCCATTGTGTTAGATTCCTTAATAGATTGAGTTGAAAGATCGGGGCGAGCAGCTTTAGCTTCTAACGCTTCCATCTTTTCATTTAGATTTTTAATTTGAGCGTCGGTGTCAGCTTTTACAGCTTCAACAGCGTCAACAGTAGCTTTAGTTTCGATAAGCGCATCTGTGTGCGCAGCAGACACTTCGAGTGCGTCAGCAACAGCTTTCAAAGTCACTTCTTCGTCCTGCTTTTCAACAATAACATCAGTCATATTTTTTACCATTCAGTATGTTAAGCATTCGCTTCAACTCGGCTTGAGTTTCAACTTGTGCAATATTTGAGTCGTCTTCTGGAGCATCTCGCTCAGCGTCCATCCCCTGAAAGCCTTTAGCCAGAATGGCTTTGGCATCTTTTCGAGATACGCCTGCATCACGCAGGGTTTTCTCTAGGGATCGAATGTCGTGATCAGACTTCACAGCCGTCACAACAGACTCTTCGTTGGCCGGTATTGCTACCAGAGATATTTCATGAAGGTCTATTTCATGAAGTAAATTTGCGCCGGTTTTACGGTCGTATTCTTCTTCAACTATTCGATAGCCAATTGACATTGCATCGAGAGCGCCATCTTTTAATAATGCATAAGCCTCATCTGCGTCCCGCACCCCCTTAGTCAGACGGCCTTCAACATAGAGACCTTTTGCGTCTTCATACATTGCCGTCCATACGCCAATTGGTCGCGTGGTGTCGTGGTGCGCAAGCATCTTGACCTTGGTTCCTGCTTCAGCATGCTTTGCAATAGACTTTTGAAATGCACCAAGCTGCGTAATGTCACCAGCCCGATCTTTATGGTTAAACGTGTTGGCGTACCCAGAGAACTTGCGCTCGTCTGTGCCATCCACAGCAAAAGTTTTATGATCAAATGCTAGGATCATTTTCTTATTCGTCATCAGGTTTTTCCTGTGGTGGTTTATCTGGCTCGTCGCCAAACTGCAAATTGTTTGACTGCGTGACAAACTCGTCTCCGCCCTCTCGGGGGTTGTAACCAAGTTCTTGGCGGGCTTCGTTAGGATTCATGACTCCAGCAGCAATTAGTGTGTTGTATGTTTCAACTCGTGTGGCCATATCGGTTCGCAGGAGGTTGGAAACATCAAACTTGAAGTGCTGAGTGTTAACATTGAGCAATGCCTTATTGAGTCGTGCTTCAATCTGCATAATGTAGGGCAACATGGTTGCTTTATAAAAAGCTAAATCCTGGTGCTCAATATTTGAGAAGGTTGCACGATCTAGGTCCCCTATCATGTGAGGAGGCACACGGTACATTGCACAAATTTCTGATCGGGTATACTTCCGCGCATCAAGCAGCTGTACATCGTTAGGCGATAGGGATATTGGCTGAAACTTTAAGCCCTGCTCAAGAATAGCAACCTTGTGACTGTTTGCTACGCCCTGGTGGCCAGCGTTCCATGACGCTTTAATGTTTTCAAAAGAGTCATCATCCAATATGCCATCGGTATGCAAAATGCCGCGAGGTGTTGCATCGTTTGTGAAAACGTTAGCAGCATAATCTCGCGCATCCATACCTGCACCGATTGAATTGGCGTTGTATGTGATTGGTGAAATGCCCGTAAGGCCATCTAGTGACATCCCACGAACGTGGAATATTTCGTTAGGCCCTAAGACATCTTCTTTGCCGTTATCAAACGTAATCTTGTACAGGATGTTGTATTGTTGATCTTGTAGTACCGTTACGTTTTCAGACTTAAGCGGTAGGATCTCAACAACCTTGCCCGACGACGTACGATTGACGTATCCGTAAAAGTTACCGTTAAGGCACAGGTTGACCATCATATACGCAAAGAATTCTGCGCCTGTTTGATACTCGTTTGGGTTATTTCGAATAAGATCATGCAGCGGCGCTGCTTTGTGCATTTCCGTGCCAGCGGTTGTTTCGCGATACAAATGACAAGGTAGTGTGGCCATCGTATCGGACAAAACCTTGATGCAGCTGTATACGGTATTCATCCGCATTGCTTGCTCTGTAGTGACAGCCTTTGTGGCTGAGGTGTAACTTGAGAAAAAGTCAGACAGCGCAGAGCTATTAAAAGGCAGGCTAATTGGTGCCGCTTTCTCTTGAGAACGGCCCCAGTTAAATAAAGCCATAGTGGCCTCCTGAGTGTGAGATTAAAGTTGGCGCAATCCGCGCTTGCTATAGACATTTGAGATGAGGCCGCCATTTACTTTTAGTCGGCCAAGGGCCATTACTAAGGCGATAATTCCATCGATTTTATTAGACTTGCCAGTTTTCTTAATTTTGATATTGTCATTCGGGTCTATGTAGAGCTCGCAATTGGACAACATCCAGGACAGCACAGGGTCGCGGCCATGACAAAGCAGCTTTGCTTTTACAGCTTTCTCAAGCTCCTTTGAGGGGTCCGACATTGCCATAATTCCCTGTGAAAACTTCACCATTGGAGCCCCTTTATCAACCAAGCTGGCTGAAAGCTGCGTGGCTCCATAAGCGTCATACGCAATTTCGCGCACATTAAATTTGCCCATACAATCCAGCACGTCTTCTTCAATATATGACAAATCTGTAATGTTGCCTTCGGTAGCAATAATAAAGCCGGCTTTAAGCCACTCCCGATACTTGACACCTATAAAGCCACTGGTACTTGTGACGGTGTCCTCCGGCAAATAGTGTTTTAGGTATGGATACAGCTTGCCATCTTCGACAAACAAAATAGCTATTGATGCAAAGTCAGATACCGAGGCCAGATCAAGCCCGATGTAACAGGGTTGGCCGGCAAAGTGTTCAATAGGTGGCCTTTCGCCCGCTGAGTTGTCCCAATCCTGGGAACTAATCCAGGCAGAGCTTGAGCTCATCCATTGATTGAGCCTTTTAGTACGAAAGTTAGTTTCAGCACTGGGTGACTCCATAGCCTGCTTTGCCATACGGTCAAGGTCATCAGGAAAGACGGATATGCCATAACCTGGGTTGGCTTTACGCCACACTGCAGGGTCACGCCAGTCGTCTTCTTCATCTATACCCCAAATTGCTGCAAAAAAAGTGTCATCATCTACATCTAAATGAGGATCGAGCACCTTGGTGCAATACTCACGAATTTCATAGCAAATGCCTTCGCGGTTGGTTCCCGCGGTAGTAATTGCAAATATAATTGGTTGGGCGCGTGCCCCAGAAGCGACGTTTAGCACGTCCCAGATCTCTGAGGTCTTATGCACGTGGAGCTCATCCACGACGCTAAAGCTAGGCGAACGCCCTTCTAGCGAACCAGCATCAGAAGATAGTGGCTCGAACTTACTACCCGATGCATCATGCAGCGTTGCAGATCTGTGGCACTTTAAGTGCTCCAAGAGCTGCGGCGACTTCTTAACCATGGCTTGCGCATCTCCAAATACGATGCGTGCTTGGTCCCGAGTAGTCGCGGCCGCATAAACTTCGGCTGCATTTTCAGAATCACCTATGAGTGCATACAATGTAAGGCCCGAGCAAAAAGTAGACTTGCCCGATTTACGTGGTACTTCAACATAGGCTGTCCGAAAACGTCTGTAGTTGTCTTTTCGACGCATCCAGCCATATAACTGGGAGACAATAAAGATCTGCCAGTCAGCTAATTCTAATGGAAGACCCGCTAGGGGGCCTTTTAGGTGTGACAAAAACCCAAAAAACTTGATGCAATGGTTAGCCGCGGCAGCATCATAATAATAAGTACTACCAGGGTCTTGGCTTTGTTCAAGATCGTTGAGTGCCCTTTGACAGGCTTGGATAAGTACGCGTGCTGCAGGCAATTGACCACTGACGACTTTCGTCGCATAGTCCCAGCCGACGGAATCGTTTTGCATTTGGGTCTCCTCAGACTTTGGGCTTACTTAGTAGGGCTTTGGCTTCTTTTTTGGCTTCTTAGCCTTTTCTTCGACGGCTACAGGCTTAGGCTTCTCAGCAGGGACTACATAACGGCGCGCAGTTTCACACCACTCATATTGAATTGGTTTTTTCATGATCGGATCACTTCCTTAAGATAAAGAAATCACACCCCAACCAACAAGAATGTTGGCCGTTATAAAACAGGCGGTGATTAGGTTAATGAGAACAACAATCGTGCGCATTACCGCTATGGCATCAGCCTCTCGATTGTTGGATGTTGCTTTTTCGCCCATGGCTAATGCCCAAAGACGCCAAACTCGCTTTAGCACTACTTGTTATCCAAAAATGCTGAAAATGAATCTACTTCAATTGGTTTGTTTGCGTCTACTTTGGTGCGTGCAGCTGCGGTTAGCCCATACTCAGTCATCATTTTAGTAATGTTGCTATAGGCGACATTCATTTGAGCCAGGGCGGGGTGGCTTTTCATATTCACATTGCCAGCACTGCCCTCAACCTCAACCAGTGTGCCCTCAGCTTGCACTATTGCGCGCAATCTTAGGTACATCGACAACTGGTCGGCTAACAGGGCAAAGCCCATGGCATCAACCCCCGTCCCGACTCCCATTGAGTAACAATGTGCCGCGATCTGGTCATATAAGACATCAGTGATGGGGTCATTTGAGGCCCAAGCGGGCTTGTCTGGAAGTCCTGCAGGTATACTCACCGAACTAGTCATCCTATCTTTGCGGAAAGTCCCCTCTAGTTTCTTAAGGGCTTCAGGTTTTCGTTTTCGTCCTGCCATTGGTGAGTCCTCCTCAGGAGTCATTAAAAACGTTTCATTAATTAAGCATTGCTCTTTTAATGAATCAAATTAGGTGGCCTTTTGTTTGCAGGGAGACAGTCTGCTAGCCGTGAGGAGGTCGGCTTTTGTCGCGAGAGGCCATACTCGCAAATACTAGTCAAATAAAACTGATAGGTCCGGTGGGATCCAGTCAGATGGCTTAGTGGCATCACCTTCAAGGCCTCGGCTGGGCTTCACGCCTCGCTTCTTGGCCATGTTGGCTTGGTGCACTATCTCGATAGCACGGTTAGCGTCAACACCCATGTGGTGCATACCGCCTAGCGCGAAATAAACGAGATCAACCAGAGCATCGACCGTCTCGGGTGCATCCTGGTTGCTTATTGCCTGTTTTAACTCATTCAACTCCTCTTCAATGAAGACCGGAAGGTGCGTCTTGACCTTGTCGGGTATTGACCTAGCGGGCTTCAATGGAAATGGATCGTTTAGTACTGTTTCATTGAATTCTTTTACTTTTGCAAATATATCCATGGTTCTGCATCCTCCTCAGGATTTTTGTTTCAATCTGTCAATTCGTGTCCGTCTTTAGGGTGCGCCCGTCCTGGGGCTGATTCTCAGCTATTTGGGGGCCCCCTGGGCTCATATGGGGAGCTTGGGGCCTCTCAGCTAACGAATATCAGGGCGTGTTATCGGGCGCGATACGGTGCGATTGTGGAGCCCGTGTGTGATAGGTTTGTGTGATTGTGTATAGGCATGGCATAGGCCACATCTATAGTAGTATCAGGGGCTTATCTCTGGCGATCCACACGCACACGTGCAGTCTTACTGTTGTGGCATGCGTGGCATAGCGCTTGCATGTTGCTCTGTACGTAGCCCAGCGCAGGGTTATCACGTATCTCTACAATATGATCCACCACATCACACGGCACAGCACGGCCCTTCTCACAGCAGTGTGCACACACAGGGTGGCGCTTACGGTAGGCTATGGATGTGGCACGCCAGCGGCGGGTCTTATAGAAGGCCTCCAAGTGGGCACGCTCAGCAGAGCCTCTATATGCTGTGCTGCGCTGTTGGGTGTGTGCTGCACAGCGTGAACTGCCATAGACTAGCTCGGCACACCCAGGATGGCTGCATGGGTTGGGAGCCGATCTAGGCACTACTGGTGCGCCTCCATATCGACTAGCATAGCTAGGCCTGCAGAAGCGTGAAATAAATGGGGCTTTCCTGATTCTTCATCTAGCAGCTCACCCTTCTGAAAGGCTAATAAATGCCGCTGAATTGCGGAATATAATCGATTGATGTAGTCAGGATCACCTTTGCCTTCAAGATAGTTCTTTTTCCCGTACTTCTTAGCACCAAAAGTCAAAACATCGGCAGTGCCTAAAATGTAGTCCGCACAAACTAAATCGATTGCAGGCTTTTCTGAATCGTATTTTTTGGCCTTGTTAGGGGTCAATGTCCACTCAGGCGGTTCTGGTGGTTGGTCACCGTAAGTCGACTGCTTGTTTATCAGGTTCCACATTTGTGGTGTTGCATCGTTGATTGACATAAGGCCTCCTCAGGTCTTTTTAGAAGTAAAAAAAACCCACACAAGAATGTATGGGCTTAAAGGATTTGTGCGGGTGCACTAGTTAACCAGTGACCCTTAGCGATTAAGATTAAGGCGTAGGGGAATCTTTTGGTGGGGATACAGAGCTCGCTCGATCTCTTGCCATTCGCCTAACTAGCCTGATAAGGCCTTTTCTCTCCATATAATGTAGCTTAATCGTTACACGGGGAGCTGTAGCCACTCCTCGCGCTCTGGATTGAACAGGCGTATGCGTTTGCCCTTGCTGTCGTAGTCGCCTTCACGGAGGATCCTGGCCATCCTGGCTTGCTCCAACCAGTTGTCTTGACCCTTTGCCCGGTACGCTTCTTTGACCGCTTCCCAGGCATCATCAAAATCAAACGCCTCATAATGATCACCCTGATCGTCCACCAGCACACGAAAGAATGGCTTGAGTAGTTTCTCAGCACCCTTTGGCCCGCAGCCTTTAAGGCCTTTGTAGCCATCTGTGGTGTCACCAATCAGCACTTGGTACAGCCAGAACTTATCAGCAGCTGCAAGTGAAGTGTATTGGGGCCACACCATTTCGTGCTGCCTCAAGTAATGGCATTCCGGTAACGTGTACATATCTTTGTCAATCGAGACAATCACGCTGTTCGGGATCTTCCTGTGCAGCATGTGAAAGACATCATCACCTTCAAGCCAGTTGATCGAGATGTGCTCAAACCTAGCTTCCAGCGCATCACGCAGCTCACCGTAGCAAACAGGCTTTGGTGTTGCTTTGCGATGCATCTTGTACTCAGGCATGACCAGCTTGCGCCAGTTGGTTGAGTTTTTGGGTGAATAGACCAGGATGACTTCTTCGCAGCCAGCATGTTCCATCTCCTTCTGGATCTGCTGTAGTGCGTCCTCAATTGCCCCAGAGATGTCTGTCCAGATAGTGTCACCGTAATCACGCTGGGCTGACGCAGCGGCTTGATAGTTGATCACGTCAGCATCTAGCAATGCTACTTTCTTCATGGGATCACCTTGTTGTCTTGTAGGTACACCAGGAAGGCATACATTGATTCTTGGCAGCGCTCGCGGTTATTAGCCGAGCACCATTCTTTGTAGCTCATTACTTTTTGCATTCCGTTTCCTTTAGACAGCCACATCCAAATTTGGACGGCTACTTTTTGCTAGGGACAGCCGCATCCAACTTTGGACTGGCACTCCAACTTTGGACGGCTACTTTTTGCTAGGGACAGCCGCATCCAACTTTGGACTGGCACTCCAACTTTGGACGGCTACTTTTTGCTAGGGACAGCCGCATCCAACTTTGGATTGGTGCTCCAACTTTGGACGGCTACTTTTTGCTAGGGACAGCCACATCCAACTTTGGATTGGTGCTCCAACTTTGGACGGCTACTTTTTGCTAGGGACAGCCGCATCCAACTTTGGATTGGTGCTCCAAATTTAGTGTGTTGCAGCCCAGGAGTCTCCTACGCCGTACTCGCCATCTAATCTGCACCGTAAGCCTAAGAATTCTCCGGCTTGCGTAATAGCATCTGCGTAGGCCTGACCAAGCACCTCAGCGATCTCGGGATCTGCCGACAGCTGAACTTCATCGTGGACCGTTGCGCAATAGTTCCAGCCAACAGGCATGTAGTCAGCATCGACCAGGCCTAGCTTTGGAAGAATGTGAAAGTGGAATTGGTTGGTGGCCTCTTTCATCACAACAGCACCCGCGCCTTGCAAAAGTGTATTGAGGGCTGAATGTTGGCCGTTTGTAGCAATCTTTCTGCCGTCTAAGCCCTTCAGCCACTTCTGCTGTTTGTCACGGCTCTGACAGACCTCAATCAGCTTATCCAGACCCGTAATACCTTTAAGCAGCGAGTTGCGAATCTTCTTGCCATTGGGCCGCGTGATTGCCATCGGTTTGAGCCCGTGGTTTTTAGCATCAGTTGCATGCACATCCGCGAGCTTTTCATCACCAGCGCCATATAAGAAGGCGTAGATCAACGTTTTCGCAGCATCACGGCTGCTTAAGCCTGCGAGCTTTTGGGTACGGGTGTGCGCGTCAGTGCCATCAGAAGCCTTACCAGAGATCACAGTTTTGGCGTATGCACCCCCATCCCATATCGCTAAATAGTGCGCAAGCATGCGCAGCTCGAGCCCGGAGGCATCACAGCCCACCAACTTCTGCCCGTGGTCTGGAACCCAAACCTCTCGCATGCGAATGTCTTTCTTATCTACCTGGCCCATATTGGGGTTGAAGTGGCTCATCCGATGGGTTCTGCACCCGACTGATTTCACCCGCCCATGCACCCGCCCGTTTTTCTCCAGCTTGAGCCAGGCGTTCTTGCCACCAGCCAACTGCGACAGCTGCTTCTCTACACGAAATAATCGCTTCAAGGGTTCGGCTTCAGGTACACGCAGGTTTGCCAGGACAGTCTCGTCGATCTGAGGCATGCCTCCTGGGGTGAACTTGGTTGGCTTCCAGGTTGGGTATTTGCTTGTCAGGCGTTGAACAATTTGCAGCCTAGAACCGGCGTTGAACACTTCGCATTTGATCTTGCTGTACGGAGCCCCCTTCGTGATCCCACGGGACTTGTTCTGGACCTTTGGATCAGCAACCTTGATGTTTGCCCAACGATGTTCGTTATGATCCCATGTGGCCCCGTCTGGTACATATCGGGGTGGGAACGTATCACCCATCCCACGATCGAGCAGCACAGCCTCCTCAGTCAGTACACTCTCAAGGTCCCGTGCTTTGTCCAGGTCGAGTCTAAACCCGTGGGCCTGTTGTAACGCAAGGGCCCAACACGTTTGATGCTCATTGATGATTGATGGCCTCCAGTCCACGTTGTTATGCACAAGGTCCCGCTTCATTTGTGTCTGGAGCTTGTTGTAGATATACATGTTGATTTCTACATCGCGCTCACAATACAGAAACATGTCTTTGAACTGTTCCGCGCGTGTTTTCCCGTCCTCTGGCTGCATGGTGAAGTTAGTGAAATCACCCTTATTAGTGCCTAACTCTTGGCCATACGCTTTGATGGCATGCGAGCGTCGCTCAGGCTCAATTAGAGCTGCTACAACGATCGAATCCCAAAGCTGCTCAAACCTCAGGGTGTTGGGGTAGAGCTTGTGTAGGGCCCAATAGTCAAACCCAATGAGGTTGTGCGCAACTACTCTGTCAGCTGCTGCCAGCCGATCGATACCTGTTTGCAATGATGGGTAGTCGTCATCGTAATCAGTATAGGTTTGAATGATGCCGGTCACTGGATCGCCAATGCCACACGACCATATGGTTGTCATGCTGTCGACAAATCCATCGGTTTCTAAATCAAAAATAAGGGTCTTCATGAGCTCCTCCTCTAAGGTCTCTCGTAAACAATAAAGCGGTAAGGTATTTTTTGAGGTTTGGCAGGCATGGTTAATTTTGTAGCCCGCCACTTGTTCTTGTTGAAGGGCGGAAAGAACGCGTCAGGGTCTTCCACCTTGGCCTGTACTTCGGTGAGATACAGTTTGCTGACGTACGGCAGCGCTTCGGTGTAGACCTGTTGACCGCCAATGATGATCACTTCTGGAACGCCTGACACAATTGCCAAAGCATGGTGCATGTTGCGAGCAACCAAGACACCAGGGTGGGTCCAGTCATCGTCACGGGTCAGCACGATATGAATGCGCCCGGGTAGCACCCGACCAATCGATTCAAATGTCTTGCGGCCCATCACAATCGGTTTGCCCATTGTTATTTGTTTGAAGTACTCGAGGTCTTCCGGTATATGCCAGGGCAAGTCGCCCTTCTTACCGATCACGTTGTCCTCATTAACTGCTGCAATCATTGATAGCTTCATTGTTGTCTCCAATAAAAAAGGGGCCTTGCGACCCCTGATGGTTTAACCTCCTATATCAACAAGCTCGCAGCTGTCCCCGCTGCATGCCATTGTTTGGCTGCTCACTGTTGTGTCCTCTTTCTCAAACTCGCTAAGCTTTGTCCAATCGATAGCCGTAGGCATATCAGCAAATGCTGCTTCGTATGCTTCCTGGTCGATTTCTTGGTAAGGGGCTTGCTTGTAGGTGTGATCTGAGTGTGGCAAGAATGAAACGCCTGAGACCTCATCAAAATGCTTGAAGACCCACGCACCAACCTCAAACCACTCATCTTGGCGAACCGTGATAGTTACACTTGGCTTATGCTCACACCAATGACGCTGGTACATCAGCCAAATTTCTAGCTGCTGAATAGCATTGATGTCGTCACGAGTTACTGCGCCCTTAGGTGCTTTTGTTGGAAAGCTAAAGACCGTCGTTGTGTTGCTTCGATAGACACAGGGCTCATTTGGTATGCCGCTCGTTTTAAGGAACTGCGTGAGAGGATCATTGTTATCACCGCGGACCGTTCTGGTGTAGTACTCAGAATGGCGTGTGTGGATCCCAGAAGCCGAGTCGACCAGTTGGGAAACCGTTCCCGAGGGCTTCACAGCTGTGATAGCTGTTGAGACAGCAACGCCTAAGTTTTCAGCCCAGATTGCATTAGTATCAACCGCAACCTGTTTAAGCCGCTCCAGGATCCCAGCAGCATCAGGGCCTGTAGAAACCTGATAGTTGTCCATAATGCCAGTCATCGATACACCAAGAAGCCTTTCCTCTTCCGTGTTTTGTTCCCATAGCTTTCTCAAGTAAGGGAACTTGGTGTAGGTTGATTGGATTGTGCCCAGGATAGATGCCACTCGAACCTTAGCCTCAAGCGATGCTTCGGTGTCATCCGATCGGATTACAACTTCGGTTAAATTACAGAACTGGTACGGGCGTAATATGATCTCACTGCACGGATTGGTGCCGAAGTCCCGGGCAGCATCTCGTCGGCCATTCTTAGCAGCCTGTTTCTGTGAAGCTACACGTGAAAAGATGCCACGCTCGCCAGACTTAGATTCAACCAGGGCAGACCATTCACGCAGGAACGTTTCAACATCAGGCTTCTCAGTGTAGGCCACTGAGTTGTTTGCTAGCCCGCGTTGTGGCTCCATGTCATACCAGTTACCAGACTTAGCATGTCGCATGCGATCGTCAGACAGGTTTGACAGGCTAATCATGGCTGAGCGTCGAACGCCACCCGCTACAACGACTTCACCAATCTTGCACATAATATCGTGGCACTGAAGTGAGGACAGGCGAGAACCTGCTGCTGCCTTGAAGGTTTCGCAGACAAACCCGAATAGTTCTTCGAGCGGTGCAGGCCCACTTGCGCGGCCACCAAAGGTTTTAAGTTTTGTGCCTGCTGCGCGCACCCGGGAGACATCCCAGGCGGGAACCTCACCAGCCCACAACAGCGACATCAATTGGCGTAAGGCCTTAGCCCAACCCTCTTTGCTATCACGTACCACAATCGTGGTCATGCTCGGGAATAACTCATCTGGTACTTCAGGCAGCTTCGATACATATTGCCGCTCAACAGAAAAGCCTACCCCTGTCCCGCATAACAATATAAACATTGCCTCGTCAAAGCTCTTTGGATCGTCACAAGGCAAGTAGGAACAATTGTAGGCACAGGTGTTGTCACGATCCATTGCAGGACCGGCTGACATCAGGGCGCGCATCGATGGCATAACCTTTAGCTCAATGATGTTTGTTTTTATCTCCTGGTACGTATCCGGGTCAACTTTCTGTCCGACCACATTTACCATGTAGCGATCTACTGTTTCCTCCCAAGTCTCGCGTCGGCTCTCTTTTGGGAGCCAACGTGCGTATCTGCTCAGGGCTATATATTTTTGGTATTCCGTCATTGTCTCGCTCATGTCTCTTTATCCTCAAATGTCTGTAATCGAGTCCCACGGCAACGTGCTTGCTGCTGTGGTTGGGGTGTGGTTTGGTTCTTGGTCGACAGGGTTCATCCGTCCGGTTTCAGTTGAATACTTAAGATGTCCTGCTGGCCCGACTTGCCCGAATGGGCGGTTTTTTAATAGCCTGAGTTTTGCGACATCAGAGTCGTCATCACTTTGTTGGTCTCGCTCAATACCAATAACAATATCGCTCAACTGTTCTAACGCTGCGCTGCCACGTAAATCGGTAAGGGAAATGGAAGCCCCCTCGTTGTAGCTTTTATCTTTTGAGCCCCGCTTGATGTGGCTGACAGCTATAACGCCCACGCCTGTGTTTTCAACCATCTGTCTCAGCTTGGTCATAAGCATGTCTAGGCTTTTGCGTTCGTCGTCAGTGCCACCTGATACCACCATCGAAACGTGGTCTAAAACTAGGAAGTCACATTCCAGCCCGACAGCCAGATACCTCATTTTTCCCAGTAGTTTCTCTATCTCGCAGCTACCAAACGAATCGTAGAATGCAGCTGACGCAACCACCTTCTTAAACGAGGCTTCCCATTGCTCCTGGGTCAAAATGGAACTCTCTTCCATCAAGTCACCTAGAGGCACGTTGTTATCCAGAGCAACCATTGCCTGGGCTGTTTTAGCCACAGACTCCTCAAGCATCACATAGCCAACTTTCTGGCCATGGTAAGTCGCAAGGTGGTAGCCCAGTTCACGGGTGAAAGATGATTTGCCTATGCCCGAACCTGCACAGACCATAACTAGCTCGCGCTTTCTCAATCCTCGGATCATCTTGTTGAGCTGTAGGTATGGAATGCAGCAGCCTTTCGGTGTAACGGCTTGAAGGTCGGCGATGTTTAAGTCACTGCCCAGTACAATTCCCTCAGGGCTATAAGACTTGGCGTTGTAGACGCTATTCTTAAGCTCTTTGACTAGCCCAGCCACCAACATCTCATTGGCATCTTTTAACGAGAGCTGCACGATCTTGGCTTTGCCAGGTGAAAGTAACTCAGAGCACTCTCTTGCTGCAGCCTGTCCGGGCTCATCAGAATCGAACATAAAACAGACCTCGTCGAAGCTATCAACGAACTCAAGGTTTCTGCGTATGGCCTTGGCAGCACCTGCAGCCCCATTCGGTAACGAGACTACTTCCCAGCTGGGTGCAACCGTTGCATAGCTAAGAGCATCGAGCTCGCCCTCGGTAATAACTAGCCGCTTCCCGCCACTCTTAAACTTGTGTTGGAAAATCAACCCGCCCAGCTTTAGATCGCCGATCACTCGGAAGTCTTTCCCCGGGAGCCTGATCTTCTGCGCGACCAGTCGGCCCTTGTCGTCATGGATTGGGGCTATGTGACAGAGTTGCCCCTGATAGTTCCCAACCATGTAGCCCATAGCCTTGCAAACAGTGGACTTGATTTGTCGCTTGACCAGGTCTTGATAAGTGCCTTGTAGAAACCCAGACCCCGAAGGCGCAACCAGGTCTAGTTTTGGTGCGGCGCTGCCCTGGTTGGCCCCTTTGTAAGCGGTACAAGCAAAGCAATATTGGTGGCCGTCGTCGTAGAGGCTATTCGCATCGGAAGACCCACAGGCTTCACAGTCGATATGCTCCACAAACTCACTTTCTTTTTGTTCCATTACAGCCTCCTCAGGTCTTAGTTGATTGGTGGCTCGGGGTTGGTCCATTCGTCACGCGCAGCAAACTCGGCGTTGCGCCACCGGGCAAACTCATCCAGGGGCACAACTTCATCGTTTCCCGCATCTTTCAGGTGCTGGCAAAAGTCGAGATAGTCCTCGACCAGGTCATTGGATTCGTGGGCAAGCTCCACAAGGCTTGTTTCTAGTATTTGCTTCATATTGATATTCCTAGCTGTATGGCTGGTTGGTGTTGGTAGTTGGTTATTTGGATATCCTCAGGCGTAACTTGTACAGTACGGGTATAATCGATAGTCACTGAACATGGCGGGCACAGCTCGCGCTCTGCAATAATCAGCGCCTGGTCCAAGTGGTTGTTGTAGATGTGCGTGTCACCCATTTGAAACGTGAGATCCCCGGCGACAAGCCCAACTTCAGCTGCAATTAGCTTAAGCAGCATTGCGTGCAGGAAGACATCACTGGGTAGACCAATACAAATGTCGACTGATCTCATTAAGCAAATCATGTCCAGGACACCATCAGACACAAACAACTGAAACGCATGGAAGCATGGGGGCAATGCCATTTCATCTAGCTCGTTAGGATTCCATGCTGAGACTAAATGTCTGCGTGAATATGGGTTCGACTTCAGGTTGTCAATGACATTGCGCAGCTGGTCACAATCTTGACCGTTAAACTCTCGCCACTGTGCACCGTAGATCGGCCCCAGGTTGTAGTCTGTGGGAGCATCTTCAATTGCAAAGCCGTCCCAGTAATTGCAGCCCCAAGATTTGAGCTCCTCAACCGAGGTTGCGCCTCTCACAAATGCGCACAGCTCTCCGATGACACCCTTCGTGTAGATCTTACGATTGGTAAACAATGGAAACTGATGGGCAACATCTTCAAAGACTAACTGCCGGCCAAAAACGGCGGTGGTTCCTGTGCCTGTCCTGTCCGGACGGCTGATGCCATTTTGTAAGACATCTAGTATGAGGGCTTGGTAGCCACTTTCGTTTTTGTACATGATTGACTCCTCAGTCGGGTTTGCGTGATTTAGCGTGGTGTTCAACAATGCTGCGTAGCTGCTCGTCGGTGAGATCCAGGTTGGTGTCTGCGGGTAGCGTTATGCCAATGACGTCTACGTCAGCCAACCATGCGCCGACTTTGGCCAAGGATGCGCCCGCACTAGCAAGACAAAATCCAAACAGAATCACGATGTAGCCCAGTAGCTTGCCTGGGGCCTTCGCGGTGATTAGCAAAAAGTTACGCATCAGCCTGTGCCTCCATCTTGATCCTGCGGTTGCAGTTCTTTGAATCTAAACAGTGATACCTTGCATATCGCTGACCTGATAGATCCTTCTTGAACTCAGTTATGATCTGAAGGCCTTTAGCACGTAACCGCACAATGTTTGAAGTTATGCTGCGAGTCTTGTAGATCGTTTGAGCCTCAACGCCTGTTATTGAGCCGACCTCTAAAAGGTGCCGAGTAAGCATTTCGTCTTGGCTTGTTTTTGGGGCGGGGTGTGTTATGGCCATATGATTGGTTCGCTTATATAAGGGGAATGACTGCTGCAATAACGGCCAGGGCAATAGACACACCTAACAAGGTGGCAAGTACTCGGCTGATTTTGGCAGCTTTGGGGTAGCGGTGGTTCACTTAGGTTTCCTGAAGTTCATAGAAATAAAGGTTGATGGCGGGTTGTTCTTCTTCCAAAGGGTCGGCGTAGCGTTTGACACACTGGCACGACACAACTTGAACGTCGTCGTGCCAAAAATTACCTGACTTTGTCATGCAGTCCATCGGACCCTTGGCGTAGTTATCAACGTCGCCTCTAGGATGTAGCAGTTTCCCTGTCTTAGGCTTTTCACAGACGATCTCAATGAAGATCACTACTGGGCCAAATATTGGAGGGAAAGAATCATAGGCATTCGCATACGGTTGACTGTGATTACGGAATTCCGTGTAAGGCTTTCCGTAGTAGACTCCCCACTTTGAGACTCGGGGCCTCGAAGCAGGGCGGGGTGTGACCGGGAGAACAAACAGACGAACATCATCTGACTGCTCTCTCATCTTTTCAACCGCGTCCGCTACTAATAGCCGAACGCCTTCTGTCACAAGTCGTCTATGTCAAGGGCAGAACCCTTAGCGACTGAGGGCGGCGTTGGGTCATCGGCCAGGCCTTCAGCCGAAAAGCCTTCATCGACACCAAATAGCGAAGCAGCATTTCCACCACCACCCCCACCATTATTTTTCGATATGAGCTTGACGATATCTAAATACAGCGAGACACCTTTTTGTGCGCCGTTGTAGCCTTTAGCAGCTGCAGCCACTCGGACCTCATCACCAGACATAATCACAACAGACTCAGGCAGCTCCAGGTTCTTGGCATCAACACAACCAGGTTTGCGGGTAGATTTAAACGTTGCATACATCTTGCCGGCAAACTGGTCCTTGTTGTTTGCATCACCATCTTTCAATGGGTTGTTAAAGCCAGCTGGCAGCTTATCGCCAAATTCACGTTCGGCAGCATCTTGGATTGTGGCTTTAAGCTGCTCAACAAACGGGTCATCCTTTAACCAAGCAACGGTGACTTTGTATTTGCCGTCCGAATACTCAGAGCCTTCATCAGGCTTATTGAGCCAAGCATAGTTGGCAACACCAGTTGAACTGGCAAAATTTACGTACAGGGATTTCTTAGCGGACATTGAGAATTCTCCTCATGGAATGTCATTAGGGTTGGGTTTTGGTTTGGGTTTGAGGTGTTAAGGTGTGGCTGAGTTAAGACTCGGTGACTTCTTCGACTGCTTTTTTGATAGAGGTTTGGTAGATGTCGATTAAGGCCTGTATTTCTTCAAGTAGCATCTGGTGCTCTTGAGCATCAATCTTCAAGCTGTTCATCCGTTCACACATTATTTTTGTGTGCTCAGACAAACCATCCTCCTCATACTCCACATCATCAATAATCAACATAGGTATAATCCTGGTTGGGTTGGTTTGGGTTTAGGTTAAGTAGCAATAGAATGCCCAGACAATCAGAGTCATAACTAACCAGTGCGTGTCCTCCTCACCTCTCATGATTTAAAGAACTCGACGCACCCATTAGGTCTAACTAGGTAGGTTCCTGTGTGGGGTTGGTTGAGTGATTCAACATAATCATCAATAGAGGTCAGACCGGTCAGACGGTCGACATTCAGATCAAGCGCCTCGAGGGCGAGATAAGGGTCATTGTTGTTGACGTGCATAAGCTGCTCCTGTTTGGATTGGTTTGGTTTGGTTGTGGGTATAGTCAGGTGTAGACGGAAAGGGTCTTCCATATAATGTAGCTTAAACGTTACATATCCCTTAGCCATCCTTAGCCCATGACTAGGTGCTATACAAAGGGTCTTTCATATAATGTAGCTTAATCGTTACATTTAATTGCTTTTGCTACAGGCACAAAAAAGCCCCAATTAAGGGGCTAAAGGAACGACTGAAAGAGCCTTGCTATAGAGTAAGCGCTAATTGAAAGGCCTCGGTGCGAGTCTTAACAGGCATACCCCACATAAGCTCCTCTGAAGCCATCCATTTGTTAACCACGTAACCACCATCTTCACAGACTTGGATTGAAATGTCGTTGTTTGAACGCAAAACGTACTGGTCGTCAGTTAGCGTTGGGTCGTCGGATGGCTCAAAAGCAAACAGTTGATTTATAGTTTTCATATTATTTAACTCCAAAGGGGTTAACTATGATTTGTTCAACATTATCTTCACGAATAATTGCATCGTAATGAGTCCATCGAGCGTCAGCCATAGTTTGAGCCTCTACAATTGTATGGGCTTCAATATAGTCAATTGTCATGTTTGAGTATTTCACATAATAAACTTTAATCATTATTCAACTCCCTTATAAGTTTGCTTTGAACCTTTATCATCTGAAGCCATAAACTCTTCACCAAACGCAAACGCCATAACTTGCTTCTTTTCAAAGTCAGAGCATAGATTTATCATTTTGGTTTCAAGAATTACTATCATTTGTGCTTCTGTTAATAATTTCATACTGTTTTCCTCGTGATTAAGTTACTGAATTTTTCTGACCAAAAAGCCGCAATGAAGCGGCTCGATAGGGGAAGGCTTTTAGGGCTAACTTACCAAGTCAGCTCTTTTTTAGTTTGATTGCAACGATAAATTTGGTTCTCACATTCAAGCAGCTTAGAGCCAATGGTTTTGCCAGGTTGGTAGCTGTTTAGCTCGTCCCAATGCTTTGGGTGAACTTCCATAAGCTCTTTGGCTAGGCTTTCCCAGTAAGCAATGTTTTGGTTGATGTTTTCGATTGCCAAATCTAACTCAGTATCCATATTGTCAAGTGTGATCATGATTGTTTCCTTGTGGTTCGTTGCTTAGTTGATACATCTATTATGTCGCGCAGCACCCCCTTCGTACACTTAAACAACAGCTAAACCTCTGTTTTTTATACATTTAATTGCCTAAAAATGCCATAAATAGGTTCGCGGGAATCCAGTAACACGACATAATACATCTATACATTAAACAGTTACTATATATAACCACAAAGGAAGCAACAATGATTACTTTAAGAATGCCTAACTCAACTGGTGAGTTTCTTTATAAAGAGTTTGATACCTACAAAGTTATGTCCGACTTTTGTAAAGATTCCGACGTATCTCCCACCAAGGTTTACAATTCAGGTCGTAAGCCAACTGACCCACGATACTGTGCACCAATTGCTCCTTTGTACTTCGAACGAGTTACTAAGAAACAAGCACTTGTTAAAAAGCCAATTGTCCAAGCTGTTGAAGAAGTAATGTATAGCGATGTGAGAATGTCTGAAGCTTACCAACACGATGCAAGATGCTGTTCTGTTGTTTCAATGGCAACTGCTATAAACATTTCATTTGCAGCTGCTCAAAGAGTAATGAAAAGAGCTGGCCGCAAACATGGAGCTGGTGCATACCCTGTACAAACTAAAACAGGCTACGCCTTAACTGGCCACAAAATGGAAGAAGTTGCTGATTGGACCTTTAGAGATAAAAAACCAACCATTTCCCAAATTTGTCGTGAATATAATGTTGGCACTTATGTATTAGCTATTCGTGGCCACATTCTTACAATTAAAAATGGCATCCCACAAGATTGGACTAAACCTACTTCACGACATCGTGTCAAAACAGTGTTTGTAATAAAGAAAAGAGAAGGTACACTCGCCTCCAAGCGTTTCGAAGCTATTTTAAAAAGCTAATTCTTAAAGGCAAAAAAAGACCCCCTCAGAGTAATCTAAGGGGGTTTTTTTTCGCACCGTGTGCGCGTGGTTTTTTAGTGGCAAGGTGTTTGCCTTGAATCACTCACACACGGCTGCATACTCTTCTACGTTATCTGAGCCACATCGCTCACAATGAGGATAGTGTGACTCTTCCCACACCGTCTGATCACCAATATCATAGCTATCAGCCTCTTTTACGTAATAAATATCGAGCTCTTCAAGGTCAACTTCGCAGTTATTGCACGTGTAAATGTAATTTTTAGTAGGTTTTTTGCCAAAAATCTTGTCCCAATTGTCTTCAAATTGGGCTTGATTAGCTGTTCGTTGAGCGGAACCTTTACCGCCATGAGTTTGTCCGTGCATTAATTGCACTCCAGGTTGATAAATGATGGCGTAGGCCTTTTGGTATAGCGAGCAATTGAAGACTTTTCAGCTGCATAATATTGGCGATATGCTTCGATAGTGGCCCCCCAGTCTCGGCTGCTTTCACAATTGACTCCTCAGTCATATTTTAAATAGCAAAAAGCCGCAATTAAGCGGCTTTGGCGTCTTCCATATAACGTAGGTTAATCGTTACTGATGGGCAAACATTGGCAACTGGGTAGTAAGGCGTGCCCACATATTATCGCTTGAGGCCAAATATGAGCTGTGGCAAAGGGCGCGTTGCATAGCTGCTTCATTAATTTCAGTTCGAAGTTCACGCCAGTTTTTGTAGTCGCTGTTTTCGATGATTTTGTCTGTTGCGTAAATTTCCATAATAGTTAAATCGTTCATTATTCAACTCCCAACGTTTTTAACAAAGTTTCGTAGGTCTCTCGGGCGCTTTCGCTTCCGTTTACACTAACTTCCCATTCAAGATCAAAAATAAGACCAAGGATTGTTGCAGTCTTTTCAGTGCCAATTGATTCGGTAATTTTATCTATCGTCTTCATAATGTTGTCTCTCTGATTGCTTAGTTGATACATTTATTATGTCGCCTTACCTGGCGCACGTACACTTATAACCTAACTATAGCCCATTTAATGCAAAGTTACTGTACCTCATGAGAAAAAATAAGGGGCGTTAAGAATCTCAGCCATATCATAATCGCCATGTGCAGGTGGTTTCTGGAGGACAACCTCAGTCTGTGCTTGCACGTACGAATGAAACTCAGCCAAATTGTCATGATTGAAGATTTCAAAAGCAGTCAGACGCAGCACACTGTGCAACAGCCCTATTTCACTGGCATGCATACCATAGCTGTCATGAATCATGGCAAAGTCGGTGTGGCCTTGGGCCGCGAGCTTTTCAACAGTCATTTGCAACATTGCAGCATCAAAGCTGTGAATGACATTTGGGGCCGATGACTGATACTGCTTTTGTGAGTCCATGCCCATAGCCTTATCCTCAGCCCAAAGTACAACAGTACCAAACACAGTTTGAATCCGCTTGTCCGCCTGTTTGTAGTAGGCCTGTGTGACCTTGAGCCCCATGGGTGTATACCAGGATAGTGATAGTTGCTGTTCGGACAATGTTGCTGCAGTGTCTTGAATGTAGCCCATGATTTCAACGGCCTTGCCATTCACTTCAGCCATAGCTTCCAAAATGCAATCCTTCATGTAATCGGATGCTGTTAGCCGTGACACATCGCCAAGATCATTACAGTGCTTGTCCCCAACTAACTGCTTGGCAATGCCACGAGCAGTAACGCCATAGGGGGTTGTCATTACAGCCCGCTTTACAACTTTGCGAGCTCTGCCAGGTGCATCATGCAGTCGTGTGTACCACTCTTCTGCTGTTGCATTTGTCAGGCGGTCTCGGGCACAAATCTCAAGGACCCTAGCGGCCACCTCAGAATACAAATCAAACCGGTGATCGATTGCACGGCAGTTTGTTTTCTCTGCACCCACATTGTCGCGACCTAACAGGCTCAGCAATTGGATTCCGTTACAGGTTCCATCCATTGCTACAGGTATGCGTGAAACATAGTTGCAAGGTTGCGCTACTTCGTATGCGTCAGTAATCTCTTTAGCTGCTGCTAAAAACGTGAGGGGCTCATTTGCTTCAGACCACCAATGATGGTTTAGTGGGTCAATGCTACTCTCGGCCATGTTCTCCCGATTGGCATCAGCCCAAGCAACACGGTCTACAAGACTCAACTTGTCCTTGCCATAAGTATTTGCCGCATGGACCTTCAGCCAATACAACCCGTCTTTGCCTAACGGTTTACCCTCAGCAAAGCAAAGCAGCGACTTAGCCACCTGATCGCCCTGTGGTGTAAGCTCTTGAGGCATGGGATAAATCCTCCCTCGAAAATCAGCAAAATGTGGGAAGTAGAACTTGTCATGCTGTAGCAGCTTTCGGGCAATCACAAGCTTTCTTGCAAAGGCACCATGTCGACCTCGTTGGCTAGCAATCTCTTCAAGTGTTGTAGAGCGTTCTTGATGATAGGCTTTGCGAGCTTCAGGGGTCATTGCGTTATAGTCAGCCTCAGGCATGTGGGGAGCTTCCAAAATGCACACATTTGGCACTTGGCCTAGTGGCTGTTTTGTGCCCACAATCATATCAATCACCATGCACATATAGGGGTTGATTGCCCATGCGGTATTTTGAACCTGGGTGATCGAGTCTAAGAACCGTTGTGAGGTTGCATTGGGATCTCCAGCAGTATGCTTTGACACTCGCTGGCTAAACAGCGGCTGCTTAATGTGGTGATACCCCCCAACAACTTGCCCGTCTTGGTAGTGCCATTCTAGTGGCTGTATAAGAGTAGGAAGAAGTGCAGGACTATTAAGCTCAGCCGAGTCATTCAGCGATTGCACTTGCACCCAGGCTGATTCTGTAAGGTTCAAAAGCCTTTGCTTCTTGCCTTTGATGGTCACCATTTTGTAGCTAAAGACCTCCGGATTACAAGCCACCATGATTTCAATGAGTTTCATGCCGATGACAACTTGATCTGCACCCCATTCAATATTTGTATAGGTGTCAAACTTGGATTTCCATCGAGCAAGCTTGGGTCGTGTCACATTGCCCTTAGCCCTTTCGATTAGGATCTCAGCAAAGGATTTGGTGTACTCTTTGCCCTCTTCACAAGTTGCATTGTGCTCTTTAACCTTAGCCCGTTCGTTCTTTTTCCAGTTTTCAAACATGAGCTGCTGCCTCAAAGCTGCCCCAACATTATTGGCTAGGGTTGTGAGGGTCAACATGTTATCAGGTGAGGTTGAATGCTTAAGAGCCTGTGAGATCACAATGACAGCTGCTTGATCTGCCTTCACCATACCTATTAAAAATAACCAGTTTGGTGTGTTGCCTGCTTTGCCACTCATCAGAGTAGTCTCGACGTCTTTATAAGCTGCCTTGATACCGGCCACTGTATTTGGTGTTGCGCTTTGTATTAATCGCATGCCTCCCTTAGTATCATTTGGCGACTTATCTTCTAAGGCCTCACGATACCGTTTGATTCCTTCCTCGACTTGATGGTTTTCCCAAAGTACTTCTTTTATAAGATCTTCATTACTATGCTGCTTCATGGTCTTCCTCGCTTTTTGGTTGTGTATATGTGGTTGGTTTTACTTTTATGACGGACACGGCAAAGCCACTGGTGTGTCCAGTTTGCGTCCGTTTTAAACGCTTATGGGGCTTGGGGGGTGTTTTGGTGGTAGATGGATGGGGCTGAAAGCCTTGTGTGGCAAGGCTTGGAGTATTGCGTAACTATATAACGTACAACTGTTAATCAATAGAGCAACAGTGGTGGTCATTTTTATGTAGTTCTGAAAGTCATGCATAACAAGGGTTTCAGCCGTTTTGTAGTTTAGTTAGTAGATACAAAGTCACGCATGTGCGTCCGCTTTGTGTCCGTTTTAGATAATTCCGATATAGCTCAGTTGGTAGAGCAACGGACTGTTAATCCGTGGGTCCTTGGTTCGAGTCCAAGTATCGGAGCCATTATTTCGCTCTCAAAGAGCGTCAACTGATGTTGTATCACTTTTTTTGTTTCACTAATTACTTCTAAGGGTTGGCTATAAGAGTTCATGTAGTGAATACTACAGGGCTCTGCACAATAGCCAATATCTTCTCCACCCCACAACCCTTCAGTTTCGACTTGAGCTAGCTGGCTTAAAGTAAGCTCCGCCGCTCCATGTTTTTGAAGAGCTTTTGCTCCTATTGATCTTAGGTTACAGTCCATAAGTAAAACCCTCCGGCTCAGTTAGCCACCAGAGCATTTCTGCTGGCTGGTTCAACCCCTTAGAAATTATTTCATATCCCTTGCTCATACAGCAGTACCTCTTCTAGTAAAGTAAGTGAACATAATAGACTTACTGTATACCTATGTACAACACTTTTTACTGCGAATATAATCTATTTGCAAGTAAAATCTATTGCTAGGTAAAATGAGTGAAATTAGAGGTATTAAAAAGCCGCAATTAAGCGGCTGCAACGTCTTCATATAATGTAGTTTAATTGATCAGACGCTAGTAAGTGCATTCAAAACTTGGGCACTAATATCGGAGGTGGCCAGATGTGCATATTTTTGAGTTTGGATTGGAGACGCGTGGCCAAGCATGATTTGAACTTGATACAGCGTCAAACCAGCAAGCACCAATCGAGTGGCATAAGTGTCTCGTAAACTGTGAGCTGTCAGCGTGCCAAACTTTTGAGTGACTTCAGGTGAATTTAAGCCAGCCCGGTTAGCAGCTTCACGAATGCCTTTAGTCGCGCATGTGCGGTGTGCGTTAGGTATTGTGTTATGGGGAAACACATACAGACTTTTGTTAGCCCGCCGGGCAAGTAGCTCGCGCACTCGAGGCGTTAAGGGCAGTACAGTGCGATTACCAGTTTTCCCCCGGTACACTAAAGCGCCATCAGCGTCCAGGTCACTCCACATTAGGCTGACGCACTCACTTATGCGCATTCCAGTGTCTACCAGCGTAACAATCAGGTCTTTTAGTTCCTGGGACTTGCAAACGCCAAGTAGCTTAGCCTCCTCGCCTTCACGTAAATACCTAAATTTAGGCGTAGTCTTTAGCTTCTTTACTTTAAACGTCGGAGCCTGCACGCCCCAACTCTCAGCCCTATTTTTCATAGTGACCAGGGCCGTTGTTAAGTGGTTGATTGAGGTATTTGCCAAATGGGCTTTGCTGCTTTGCAACCTAGCTAAGTCTTTTGAGCATAACGTTTCAAAGGGCGTGCTGCGATCCCACAGACTACCATCACAAATATGTGAGGCGTTCCATACAGCGTTTTTGTAGCTTGCGCTTGATTTGCGGCGTTGCTCACCCACATAGTTGTCACAGGCTTCGCCTAGAGTAATGCACGGCTCTTTGTTAAAATTTCGTGCGTCATCAACTTGCTGTTGTTTATAGGCAGCAAGAAGCCGAGCCTCTTTTTTGATGGTGGTTCGGGCAGAGTAGCGTTTTTTGCCGTCTGGAGTCGAAAGCTCATACTGCCACTGGTCGCTTCCAGGTCGTCTAAACAGGCGCATTAGGTAAAGTCGCCAATCGAAAGCCGCTGGTTACCGAACAAAGCCTTATATGTGTGTGGGTCATAGTATTGGGTGAGTTTTTGAACAAACATCGCCGGGTCAACACCCAAAGTCTTCGCGTAGGCCGCATACTGCTCAGGTGGAACCCGCGCCGAGCCAGACTCAATCTGACTTATCATTGTGTAATATCGCAGGCCCAAGGCCTCAGCAACGTCCCGCTGTGTTAGTTGTGACTGTGCGCGCAGTGCTTTTAAAAAAATGCCTGCGTTTGTGCGCAACACCAGTGACTCTTCGTTTCTTTTGCCTTGCTTGTGCATAGCAGCTCCATGGACCTCACGGCCAAAATGAATGTTCTACAATTTTACGTCATAGAGTCGCTGTTGTACACAAATAATCAAGGCAAAAAAAACCCTCCGAAGAGGGCTTGTTTACATAAAAATTCTAAGAAGGTTTGCTAGCGACGCGCTGTTTTGGTAACCCAGGTCTGCAAGTTGTAGTGCAATAATCACTTTTAGGTACTTGTGGTTAGTCTTAATGCCACTTGTAATAGCGGCGGCAGCATTGCTCAACTCGTACCTTGCTTCTAATTTATCCTTTAAAGAATAGCTATTTTGCCGTTCTATTTTTTCAAGTAGATTGGCATACTGATTTGGCATGGGAGCCTCCTACTTAATGTTGCGCTATTTTGGACCAAAGGCCTTAACGGACCGGAGGCCGAATGTTGCAGCCACACAACCCATAAAGCACCACTGGTACCATTCTGGCAGCGTACTCATAACCTCAAAGGCAAGCTCAACCTGGGCAATCATCGCCATGTCACCCCAGACCGCTGCATAAAATACAACGCCTAAAGGGATTGTTAAAACGATTGTTAAAAACTCGTCCTTAAGTGAGGTTGACATGTCACTGACACTAGCCAGGTCGGCAGCTCTTTCGCCTGACAGGATGGCGAGCTCCTTAATGAGCTTTGCATCGCTCCTTTTTGATCGGTTTTCAAACCACTTGCTGCCAAGGTTAGTTGCAGCCTTGAATGCTAATGACCACATATAGGCCTCCTAAATTTTGTTGTTGTACATCACGTCAGCAAGGGTAAGTGAGCGCTGCCCTACCTGGTCCGCCCATTTACTATCAAGCATTTCAACGCAGGCCTGTTTGTAGTCACCAGCGCACAGAGCCGCATGCATTTTTTCAAAACCAGCAAGTCTTGTAGAACCTAAATTGACCATCATATCGATCAACACAGCTTTGCGCTCGTCACTGAGTCCTGCGTAATAGTCATACTTTCCAAGGCAGTTTTCAGCTTCTGCAATATCGTTTGCAAGCAGCGTTGCAGCCTCCGGTTCAGAGATCCCACGAGACTCTAGGTTGCGCCCATAGCCAATCGTTTGAATCCCTAAGCTATCTGCATAGGGAAACTGCCGGTAGCCTTCATGGACACGTAAAAGGTCCAGGGCTTGTTCTTTATACTTCATAAGTTAGTCCTTAGGATACTCAAGTTTCACAGCAAGCAGCGCTTGATACAAGCCACCGTCGGTGTTGAGAGTCCCGGTTGTTATGTCGTGAAAAAGCAGGTCGAGCTGCTCCCCGATGTCGGGGTACGCCCGGACGCGCTGCTGTTGATAAGTTAGCTCAGGTAAGGACCCTACTGAAACCCGGACAACAGCGCCCAGCTCCTCGATGTAGCGATCACCAGCCATATCGGTTGGTCCCATTGCAGGATTTTCACCGATATAAGGTAACCAGCCAGCCTCCCCAGCCATTCCTGACTGGGGGCCTAGTGTCACCTGTTCGGCGTCGTGGTCGTACTTTACAAATAAGTCCATAATTACCTCAATGACATCATGATGCCGGACACGTTGTAGATCCGGTCGTAGTTCCAATTTTTACTAGGTTGCGAGTACGGAATTGAACCGCTGCCAACTTGATTGAAAAGCCTGAGCTTTATCTGACAATCTACCGAGTGCTCGGTTGAGTCACTCAGTGCACCATTGATGGCAAATTGGTATGGGTCATAATCAAATGGAGACCGGAAAAAGAACTCGTTAACTAGCGTATAGCTCGTCGGCGGTGGGGGTATTACAAGGGAGCGATTTGCATAGGCCAATATTGGACCAACGCCCGAGACCGGGTCCTGTTGGTAGGAGATGGTTGTTTTATTTGTCGACGAATTATAAAACGAGTACCACACACTTCCAAGGGTTCTAACGGACGTCATATATTGGTCCTTCAGCAGCGTTCCGGCTGGGAGATAAATTTGCCCGGAGACTTGCAGCGAACCTGTGGTTCCCATATATGGATTAGTAAAAACCTCCGGGTTACTAATTGCGCCATATGAAGTATTTCCTGATGCTGCTGGCGCATTGACCCGCATCCACAGCTCAAGTTTATACACGTCGTCATTTTCAAACACACCCCAGCCTGTCGCTGAAATATATGGCTTTCGCTTTATATCTGCGCTACCTGATGCCGGAATAGTTCCTTCAAAAATAGTAAAACTCGTTGATGAAGTAAGGTATGGAATTGTCTGAGTTGTTTGCTTTTTAAAGGGGATCAGCGTGTTGACGTCACCGCTAATTGAATTCACAAAAAGGTTGCCAGCTGTTACATTTGTGAAGTCTAACGTACCGCCCGAGATAGTCCCGGCGCTTAGCGTGCCCGTTACAATTCGCGAACCATTAATTGTCGTTGTATCAGTCTGAATGGCTGTAGTAACTTGAGCGGCTGTTTGCAGATTGGATATGTTCGGGATGTCAGTTGACAACGCAAAGCCATCGTTGTTGAGGTCCGATAGGTTAAAACCCGACAGGCTTATTCGGGCAGCGTTAATGGTGCCAGTCGTAATCCGAGCGCCATCAATCACGGTTGTATCAGACTCTATTGCTGTCGATACTTGCGCAGCGGTTTGAAACCCGGTGACTAATCCATCAGCATATAATTGTGCTGCTGCTTGTGCGGCAGTGACATCAGCAGACGCTGCGAGCCCAGAAATGTCGGGAATATCAGCAGACGCTGCGAGCCCAGAAATGTCGGGAATATCAGCTGGTACAGCGAACGCATCGTTGTTCAGATCTGAGGCATCAAGTCCCGATATGCTAATACGAGCAGCGTTGATTGTCCCCGTGGTAATCCTTGCGCCATCAATCACGGTTGTATCAGTTGCTATTGCTGAAGATACTTGTGCAGCTGTTTGGAAATTTTCGGTAATGCCATCAGCATATTCCTCAGCAGCAGCTTGCAGTGCCACGCCCTGCACCGTTGTCACATAGCCCGCCAGATCACCATTGGCAACATAACCTGATAAATCAATTGCACCAACTGCATCACTGATTGAAATTGCGATCTCAGCGGCTGTTGGAGCAGCAGCAAATAACAAATCGGCGTAGGTCGCTGCTGCTGCTTCAGCTGCTGCTTGGGCAATGGCTAGCTCTGCAGTAGTAGCAAGACCTGTCACCTGTAAATCGGCGTAGGTTGCTGCTGCTGCTTCAGCTGCTGTTTGAGCAGCAGTGATATCAGCTTGTGTTGGAGCACTTGCAAATAACAAATCAGCGTAGGTCGCTGCTGCTGCTTCAGCTGCTGATTGGGCAGTGGCCAGCTCTGCAGTAGTAGCAAGGCCTGTCACCTGTAAATCGGCGTAGGTTGCTGCTGCTGCTTCAGCTGCTGTTTGAGCAGCAGTGATATCAGCTTGTGTTGGAGCACTTTCAAATAACAATTCAGCGTAGGTCGCTGCTGCTGCTTCAGCTGCTGATTGGGCAGTGGCCAGCTCTGCAGTAGTAGCAAGGCCTGTCACCTGTAAATCGGCGTAGGTCGCTGCTGCTGCTTCAGCTGCTGTTTGAGCAGCAGACACTTGGTCCCCAGTAGCAAACCCGCTGTTGTTAGTTAGTTCCGAGGTGCTATGCCCGGTAAGACTTATACGAGCAGCGTTGATTGTCCCCGTGGTAATCCTTGCACCATCAATCACAGTTTCATCAGCCGCTATTGCTGAAGATACTTGTGCAGCTGTTTGGAAATTTTCGGTAATGCCATCAGCATACGTCTCAGCAGCCCCTTGAGCAGCATCTGCTTCGGCTTGGGTAATAAAGGCTGAAAGATCCGGGAGATCGCTGTTAATAAGGTATGTCGAAAAGTCTAGCGCAGTTACTAGTGCGGCTGCTGCTGCGGCATCAGTTACAGCCTGAGCGGCCACCAATGCTGCGGCGTTTGCTGTGGCCTGTGCGGCTGCTGCTGCTGCGTCAAGATTCGTCCCAGCTGTTAGCGTGCCAATATTGACCACCACAACATCCGAGAACTTGCCAACCGTGTTGCGATAGCGTGCTGCTATGTTGTACAGCTGCACATCCTGCAGCCCGGTGATTGTGTGCGACAGTGATTCCGCTGGAAGAATTGCCCAGACATAGACAGTCTCGGCGTTTAATTTGTAGCCGATTTCAACGTAATCGATTTCGGAGGTTCCGGTTTCAATTTCATCCCATGTCACAGTCGCTTCCGTGAGAGCCGTTCCGTCATCGTTTAGCAGAGTGGCTGTCGATGCGGTGACGTTTTGCATCACAGCAGGCTGATCGAACAGGCTGGGAGTCATGTTCAGGGTCACGGCCTCAGCGGCCTCGTCCCCCACACTCCACGGATAGATCGTCGCGTCATAGATCTGCGCCTTAACTGTGACAGTGAGGTCAGCATTCATTGAGGTCTCACGAACCCGGTAAAGCTTGCTGACAATATCCAGCGCATCGTTAGAGACTGTTATGACATCACCGCATTCCAAAGCCATTGCCTGTGGCTGTGTTTTAAAGGTGACATATTCCTGAGACCGAGATTCGCGGACCGCAAACTCAGCCATGTCCCTTGCTTGATAAAAATCGGTGACACCTGTTAGCTCAAACTCTGAGTGCAGGTCCTCGTCGTTGTCATAAGCCTTATAGGCTAAATGCAAAGCACTATTGGCTGCAGGCCAGCTAACAGTGTCGTCCTGGTAGCCTTTGTTTTCGTTCGGGAACTTTACAGTTACGCGATTGGTTCTTTTTGAGCGATCTGCCCATCCAAGACTAACACCGCCAAGAATGTTGTCATTACTGAACGACATCACAGCAGAGCCTTCTTCCTCCATCAGTAGCTTGTATTTGCCATTGACAAAAGGCAACGAGCCTTTCATTGTCTTAAGGATTTCAGCACAATTGTCTATTGTTGAGTTGTCGGATTCTAAGATAAGGTTTGTGGTGTAGCGCTTGCGACTGCCAGAAGCCTGTCCAACCCTGTAATCGGGAAATGTGTCCCCGATCTCTATCGCGACTGTTGTGCCGTCGATCTCGACATAGATCACCGTCGGTTCTGCAGCGACTGGCTCATCTGGGAGAGGCACCATTGCATCACACGAGTTTGCCGCTGCAATAAAGGATGCAATATCAATATCTGCTACTAATAACTCTCTGCCGTAGTCGGCCAGTAAATAGTCGAGCAAACAGAGCGCCGGATTATCTGACCATGACTTGACCGTCGGATTGTAAAAGTTCGTGCGTGGATCCCAGACCTTCAGGCCTTGGACCTCAGCAGTGACGTTAGGCTCGCCCTGGTACTCTGGTTTTTCCGGGTGATAGTAAAATCGGGACCAGCTCCAAGCGAGGTCATCGCCCTTCATTGATGCGTCAATTGCAGTAAGCCCCGAAGACATGGCCGAGAACATTGTTTGATTAGGGTTCCCGTGCTTTGTAAGAATACGGGCCCACGCCCTTGACCCATTTGCGAAGCGAGTGTGACTCGTTTTGTCACCGTCGATTTTATAGTTTCCAATTGAGTGAACTGGACCCTGGCACCAAACGTCGAGACGATGCAGGAATTCTTTATTTTTATGGGAGCTGTCTAATTCAGATTCCTTATAGTGTATGTACGCAGAGTCCCAGCCGGATGAGGTTTTCAAACTTAGATTTGAGACCCCTTTCCATGCGTTGTCCGTACCAATGCGCCGTTTACCGTAGACCATTTTAATCGGATTTGAACCGCCCTCTTTCGCGATCATCATCCCAGCCTGCTTGCCTTGCATCTTAGCCTGCATTTTTGCCATTAGTGCGGCACCACCAACAACGACTGCGACTACTGCCGCTATAATCCATCCAATAATCATGTTAATACCTTATTTTTTGCCCCAACCGATGTTGCTCATTTCGTCGTGGGCATACTTGAAAAAGCGATCTCCGGGAAACAAATCCTGCTGCAACCTGTCGGAGCTATACCGCCCAGACATTTGGTTGAAGCTTGCCCAGTGGCTCGTGAGTTTGATTGTTAAATTTGAATTGCTGCCGCTTTCACGCACGCTAAAACTGTCGAGAGTGCCCTTGTATAAAATAACGGGCTCACCTTGAATAACATCATCGACCAGTATGGCCAGCTTGATAACTGCGCTCAGTCCTCGATAGTTTCCCGCTGCATAAGCCTTGGCCAGTGTGTTGGCCACGTTGCTTAGCTCGAGGCTGTAGGTTGCAAGGTTGAGCTCTTGGGTCTTATTAATGTTTGCAAATTTAACGAGCAATCCATTTGAGACATAGGTAGTAGTGCCAACAGTCAGATCAGAACCGTGATTGGTGTAGTGCTGTCCAACAGGCAGGTCCACTAAAAAGCAGTATTCAAAGTTGTCAGCAGTTAACGCATTGAGAAACGCTGTCGAGAATGTCTGCATCAGATTCGCTCCATCACATCAATCTCAAACCGGACCAGGCCGTCTTGGCCATACGAAATAGCTTGGATGTCGCTTTTCAATGAGACGCGCATAAACACATCGTTAATTTCAGCTGTACCACCCGGGGTTATTTGAGCCGGATAGTCACCACCGTCAGTCTTGGTCATGTAGAGTTTTGAGTGGTTGCTGTAGTTGTAATATTCCCCGGTGGCACCAGCAGCTGTACCAAATACCGGGAGCTTGATATAGAACACACCTGAGCAGCCAGCCTGTTCCATAAGAAATGCATGTATGGCAGAAAATTGCGTGCGAGTCATCGGTTGATAGACTAGCGTGGCCTCAAATCGTTGGCCTCCAATTTTACGCGTAAGGATTTTGCCCGACAAAGCCTCAGATTTGAGAGTTTTAACCTTTGACTTGATTTGAAAGGAGATTGGCTCGGGGCTCACAGGGAGTAGCGGTGTTGGCATTAAAATGCTCCTTTTCTTAAAATAAAGGCTCCCAGATTGACCCGTGCCGCACACAGCTACCTATGCCCTGATGTTTATATAGGCAAAGTGCTTTGTGTGACACGGAGTCGTTATGGAGCTATTTGACTTTTAGGGGCCTAAAACGGGCTGTTTTGTGCCGATTCGTTATAGATTTCCCTGATCATGCCCTCAAACTGGCCCCTATTGTTGCGGAGCATCGCTTCGACGTTTTCAGCATCTGAGCCATTCACGTTAAAGTTGAGGGTTGGGTTGTTGGTGACTTGGTTGTTGTTTGAGTTGCCAAGGAATTGCTTGAGGTCACCGTTGAGTCTGCTGTCAACAACCCGCTCGCCTTTGTCCAGCAAGTAGGTTCCTTCCCGGGGCACACTATCAATACCATCATGAGCCTGGCCAACAATTGACATCGTCTTTGCAACAGCTGTGGTTGCAATAATACCCGCGGATGCAGGCGCTGCGTTGGCACCAAATGAGGCCAGCGAGGCCATTGCTGCTGCTGGTGCATACGCTGCTGCCATAGCTGAACCAGCGGCAACAGACGTCGCAACACTGGTTGCAATGCCTGCGACTTCCATAGCCTTCATAAGCGTTTGCTGGAGGACCCAGTTCACACCCATTTCAACAAAGCTGCCAATCACCTTATCCAGAATCATGCTTGCAATGTTTTTTAAGCCATCGGATAAAGAAGTGACGCCTTTAATAATATTCGTAAACACATTTGAGATAGGCTGTGCCATGTCCTCAAACGCACCACGCATAGTTTCAGCGGCAATCGTCATTGACTCTAGCTTCTCAGTGCTTAACCCTGAAGGTGTTACACCTGCAGCATCTGCACCCGCTTCACCAAAGTCTGGTGAGCCATCTTCATTTACCTGTTCACCCGGGACACCACCTGAAGACTTAATTCCCAGCGCATCTTCTAGCGGCTTAAAGCCAGCAGTGCGTGCCAGGATGGCGGCTTTCAGTTTATCAATATTGGAAATAGTTGTTTCAGTATCAACCGTGAGGGTCAATGGTGGAATTGCGTCCAAGAAGCTAAATTTAGCTGCCGCTTCGTTGTATAGCTTAATGCCTTTATTAATAAAGTCCGCAATGTTTTTCAGTATCTTGTTAAACACTTTTTCAATTGCTAGCTGCATCTTTTGAATCCCCATGCGAAGGCGGTCAAAAGCATTAGGCAGGGTTAAGGTAAAACTTTTAAAAAGGAATTCAGATACTGCGCTCCAATTTTCATGGATTTTGCGAGCTGCGTAGCCAAATGCAATAACCAACAAAGTGAGTGCTGCACCTATTGGGTTTGCCATAATAATTACTGTTAGTGACTTAATGGCAAAGCCCAGGGCTACGATTGCCGGTATTGCAATGGTATAAATAAACTGCGTTGCAAAGACCTCAAGATTTTTGCCTAACAGGTCTAAACCGGTTGCAAGCGTTTTTGTAAACCCAAGAGATTTGTCAGCGCTCACTGCCATTTCTGTAAAGCGGTTTTTTACCGTTGTTGCTGCTTGGCTTACGGTCATCTCCATTGTTGCTACTGATTTACTTGTGCTGTCAAAGGCCTTAATAAGAATGGGCATAATCTTGGCAGCTGTGAGCTTGCCATCTGCACCCATTTGTTTTAGTTCACCACGTGTAACATTGAACCCTTTCGCCAACTCGCCTGCTAACACGGCGTTGTTTTCCATAACAGAGCGAAGCTCATCACCGTTTAATCTACCGGCAGCTAAACCCTGGGCCAACTGCCTTGCGGAGTTAGCAGCTTCAAGCGTGCTTGCACCAGACAACAGGAATGTGTTGTTGACGGCTGCAGTAGCCTTTGCAAGCTCTTCCTGGTTAATGCCCAGGTCTGCGGTTGCAATAGCCATTTTAGTGTAGACATCACCTGTTGCTGCAATGTCGCTCCGTGTCACCCTGGCAATAGTCGCAATGTCTCGCATTGCTATGGCTGTTTTCTTGGTGTCTTTTGTAAGTGCAAACATCCTGTTTTTTAGGTTTTGCATTTGATCAGCGAGCTTAATCATTGTGCCAGCACCAGCAAGTGCCATAGCACCAGCCATAAGACCGACTGCCTTAGTGATTTCTCTAAAGGCCTTGTTTGCTCTCTTCTTAAAGCGAGCTGTGGCCCGCCCCGCCTTATCAAGCTCTTTTCTGTAGCCGCCAGAATTCGCGACCAAGTCAACACTTAGTCGTGCTAATGTAGCCATAATTATTTCCTTTTGTTTTTTCTTGCTTGGGCCTTCACACCCTTTTCAATTGATTGGCGTAGGGTTCTGCGGAATCGCATAAACACAGCTTTCTCTTTGCCACGAATTGCAGGGCGTATAAACGGGCGTTCCTTGACACCCCGGTCGCTTTGCCCAAACTCAATTTGTAGAGCTTGATTACCACCACGCTCACGGTTTCTTTTGCCGCCGTAACCAACATTGATTGATGTGACCATGAATGCTTTTTTGCTGAGCTTCTCAAGTCGTGCAGGAGCGGAGGTGCTTGAAAAGCGGACGGAAGCCTTTAGGCCACCGTCTAGTTCCGGAGCAGTCCGTTTGATTTGTTCAAAGTTTGGCAGTAGTGCTTGCTTTGCTGCGTCTCTTGCAGCCTTACCTCTTATCTTGAGATCAAGCTGCATCAACGCTTCATTTAGCTCGCTAAGGCCACTGATCTTGACTTTCACATAGTCCTTACCCATTACTATTCTCCGCTAATGATTTGAATATCGCCATTTGAGCTTGCTGCTTTTTGCGGCGATCGATCATGGAGATCTCACGAGGTTGTGTGTATATCGCTATGAAGTCTGTAGGCAGTAATGCTTTTTTGTAGTTCCCGCTGCTGTTTGCAACGGCTGAGGCAATGAGACCTGCCCGATAATCTGCGCGGTTTTCCCCGAATGGTTCCAGGGTGCTATACGCCATCCACTCGGCCAACTCAAGGCTGCTTATACGGTTTTCTAATTCCCGCACTGTGCAACCAAGGTGACCCGCCAGTCTGAACTTAAACCGGCGGATCGGATCTCTTCTTAGTTTCCCTCAAGCTCCTCAACATCAGCATCAGACATGCCAGACATTTGGCGGGCAACTTCAAACAGGCGGTTCATAACCTGGGCATTCTTCTTACCCAATTCTACAGCGTCGCTATCTTTAAAAATGCGTTCGCCGTCATCTGTACATAGCGTCAACACTACAAGCCTTGCTCGCAGGTTATCCATGTTGGCTGCTGCACCAATTGACATTTCGAAGTGATCACGCTCACGGGCCGTTAAGCCGCGCACGCACACATCACCGCCCCACTCAGGCACTTCTACCTTTTTAATATCAAGGTCTACAACTTTAAAAATACTTTTCCTATCTAACATGTTTGTCTCCAAATAAAATAAGAGACGACCCCCAGGGCGGGAGCCGTCTTGTGGTGCTGCTTTACTTAAGCAAGTGCAAACGCAACAGCGCCGTCAATTGCGATTTCAACGTTTGCAGTAACAACATCTTCAACAGGCGTGTCGATTGAGTAGCCTGAGACATAACCAGTGAAAGTTGCCTGTGCGTCTTCAGCCCCTGATACCCACTTGACTGCGAAAACCTGTGCGTCTCCAGAATCAAATACAGCTTTTAGAGCGGTGTGACTTGCGTCACCACAGACCCAGTTAAGTGTGAGTGAAAGAGTTCCAGAGTCTTTTTGGCCGACCAGCTTTTGCTTGTAGTCTGTGCCAAATTTGTTGTACTCAATAATGTTTGCAGAAAGCTCTAAGGTACCAATAGAGGCTACTTCAGCAATTTTAGTAGTGTTGTCGGCAGCAGTTGCTGCTGTTGCCAGCATGTGAAGCTCGGTTGCTAGACCGTGGAATGGAGTTGCAATAGCCATATTTTAAATCCTTAATTTGTATAAATAGTTAAACTAATAATATTCAGATAGAGCTTGAGCTCTTCTTCATATGTATTTATTGCTGAGGTGATTTGGGCACTGGTTACACTGAAAGTGCCCATTGGGCCGTGCATGCCGTTTAAGAGCTGATCAATGTGGCCACTGAGCTCGCGCAGTGTTTCGTAACTTGGGCTGTAAACAAGCAAAGTAATATCGTGCCGAATTACTGTTTCCATTGACCCAGTCTGCGGGGCACGGTGGCCTCCGCTAATTTCAAAAACAATAGAGGTTGTTGTTGTACCCTGTGGGAGGCGCAAAGCGTAAATGCTCGCTCCTACGGCCGTGCTAATGTCAACGTCATTTAGGAGGTGACTACGAAAGTGTGGATCAATCATTATGTACGCTCCTCACAAATCATTTGTATTTCGCGGTTGTTGAGTTGGACGTTGGCCACCGCAATGATTTCAAGAGTCATGCCATTCAAAACCAAAAAGGCTGATCGCGGTAGCGCGGCTAGCGCTGCGTAATATCTAAAGCGCAAATCAAACTCTGTTTTAGATACTACTGTTTCGCCTGTGGAGTATTCTCTGCGTGGCTTAGTTGTTGCGCTGCAGGCAAATACCCCAAGAGAAGTTGCACCACTTTCAATTTCCCCAAAGTGGTTAGGTGTTGCGTTTGGGATAAATATTTCGGCCTTGTTGTTTAACTTTCCAGCTCGCATATCATCACCTCAACTTGTATGGGTGAAGGAGATCCTTTGCAGCGATCACTGGCTTAAGGGCTTTGATATTACTTCCGACAATCTCGTTCTCCCGGTTTTCCCAAAGACTGGCTGCAATAAGTAAAATCGCCATTTTGATGGGGGACGGGACTGCTGGGGAGGCTGTCCCCACGATATGACTCACATTGATAACATCAACCTCATTGGCAACATCAACAGGCCACTCTGTTCCCATTGCTGGATAAATGTGGATTCGACCATTGCGCTTGAGGACTCTGTACTTTTCAGAGGGTAATACGACAGGCAAAAAATAGCTGTCCATATAAGTTATTGATGTGACAAATTGACTAACGCCACCATCTAAAATAAGTGGCTGCTTTTTATTACCATTAGTTTGTGGAAACCTATCAAAATACTGCGTCATCGCCCGAGTGATAAACATTCGCCCGGTGTATTGCTCAGCAAAATTTGTTGCGGCTTCAATCATGGTGATTGCCATGTTGAGCTCACCTTGATCCGCTGTTGTGTAGACAATATGCTTGAAAAACTCACCCGTCGTAACCGGGAAAGTCGCTGGCGATCCAGACACAACAACTGGGACTGCGTTGGCTTGAACCCATTCCGTTGTATAGAATTTTAGCTGTTGAGCTTCAAGGTCAAACCACAAATCACCTTCGAGCGCGTCAGTGGGCTCTGTAGCTGATACGGTTGTCCCACGGGATTCCTGTTGCAGGGTTGTGATCTGTGCCGCAATTACGAGAGGGTTGTCACTGACTAATGTCGGAGCATTTGTGACGTCTCCGATGTACAACTTTGCGTCGGCTGAGTTGTAGAACATAGCTCCTGAGAGCAAGATTGCCGGGACGTGTCCGACGACACCCGACCTGTTGATTTGAACTTGTGACATTGTTTGTCCTTTCGTTAGTTACCGAACAACACTTGCAAGATTCAATTGATCTCTTCGGCCTCAGTGTCATCGTCGAGACATTGATTGGATGAAAATTGCGGGAGGTCTGTTGCAAAATCCGGGTGTGAGACGTAACTCTCAACGCTGGTGCATTCCAGTTTTTCTTCAATTGCCGTATAGCCAAAGCTGTCGAGCTCAGGTGTTCTTACAAGCTGCCGTTGTTCGATTATTTTATCTTTATGATGCTTGGTCATAACCTGTTTCATATTTTTACCTCGGAATCAGTGCAAGATACTTGCTAAAGATTTTCTAATTGAGTTATGCGAGCCGCTAGCTCTTGAATAGTTTTGACTAGTAGCGGTACGAGCTTGCTCTGGTCTACTCCTTGAAGGAGGTCCACTGTCCGGGTCACTTGGGTCTCTGTTCCATCTTCAGCCATTACTGTTTCTGTGACTTCTTCAGTGGCGTCTTTCTCACCTGTAACAGCTTCGGGGAGATGCTCTTGCAGTTCGTGTGCAATAAAACCATCGCTACGCTGCTGGCCATCGATCCACTTAAAGTTGACAGCGTTTATGGCAAGCAGGCGCGCTGTCGCATTGCTAATAGGCTGTAAATCTTCCTTGAGGCGGTAGTCGGAACTGGTTGAGTATTGAGTCGAGTAGTGGCTGCTGGTTATTTTGCCCTTAACAACGCCAGAACCATTTTGAAAAGCTATATGCCAATTTTGTGGATGATAGCCTGTATAGGTGCTGACACTACCCTTTGATATTATTGTCGCAGTGGCGTCACTGGTGTTTGAAGTGACTGGATTTACAATAAGCTGCTGGTTAGCCCGTGTTACACGGTTAGACGATCCACCGACAGAGAACCGCTGGCTGTACCCATCTGCAACTGAAAAGCCAGCTGACGCATTGCCCATTGCTACAAATAGAGAACCTGCAGTGTTGCCGGGATCTTTATTTAAGCTTGCGCCGCTAGCGCCAATTCTAAAAGCATTTGCAGTAACAGTGCCAGTCACCGTCCCACCTGCAAGCGGTAAAGCATTGAGCGCTCCGTCTGCACCAGCGGGACCTTGTGATCCAGTGTTACCTGTAGCACCTTGTGGCCCTGTACCACCTTGTGGCCCGGTACTTCCAGTGTTACCTGTACCACCTTGTGGCCCGGTACCTCCAGTGTTACCTGTACCACCTTGTGGCCCGGTACCTCCAGTGTTACCTGTAAGCCCTCTTGGACCTGTACCACCTTGTGGCCCGGTACCTCCAGTGTTACCTGTAAGCCCTCTTGGACCTGTACCACCTTGTGGACCTGTACCACCTTGTGGACCTGTACCTCCAGTGTTACCTGTAGCACCGTCGTCGCCATCAGCTCCTGCAGCGCCTGTAGCACCTTGAGGGCCTGTACCACCTTGTGGTCCTGTACCACCTTGTGGTCCTGTACCTCCAGTGTTACCTGTAAGCCCTCTTGGACCTGTACCACCTTGTGGTCCTGTACCTCCAGTGTTACCTGTAGCGCCATCGTCGCCATTAGTTCCTGCTGCGCCTGTAGCACCTTGAGGACCTGTGCCTCCAGTGTTACCTGTAAGCCCTCTTGGACCTGTGCCACCTTGTGGACCTGTACCTCCAGTGTTACCTGTAGCACCGTCGTCGCCATCAGCTCCTGCAGCGCCTGTAGCACCTTGAGGGCCTGTACCACCTTGTGGTCCTGTGCCTCCAGTGTTACCTGTAAGCCCTCTTGGACCTGTGCCACCTTGTGGTCCAGTAGCACCATCGTCGCCATTAGTTCCTGCTGCGCCTGTAGCACCTTGAGGACCTGTGCCACCTTGTGGTCCTGTGCCTCCAGTGTTACCTGTAGCACCATCGTCGCCATTAGTTCCTGCTGCGCCTGTAGCACCTTGTGGTCCAGTAGCACCAGCAGAGCCTTGAGGGCCCGTGTTACCTGTACCACCTTGTGGCCCGTTAGCTCCAGTGTTACCTGTAAGCCCTCTTGGACCTATGCCACCTTGTGGTCCAGTAGCACCAGCAGAGCCTTGAGGGCCCGTGTTACCTGTACCACCTTGTGGCCCGATAGCTCCAGTGTTACCTGTAAGCCCTCTTGGACCTATGCCACCTTGTGGTCCAGTAGCACCATCGTCGCCATCAGTTCCTGCTGCGCCTGTAGCACCTTGAGGACCTGTGCCTCCAGTGTTACCTGTAAGCCCTGTTGGACCTGTACCACCTTGTGGTCCAGTAGCTCCATTGTCGCCATCAGTTCCTGCTGCGCCTGTAGCACCTTGGGGACCTTGTGGTCCGGTAGCGCCATCATCGCCATCAGCACCAGCAGAGCCTTGAGGGCCAGTGTTACCTGTACCACCTTGTGGCCCGTTAGCTCCAGTGTTACCTGTAAGCCCTCTTGGACCTGTACCACCTTGTGGTCCGGTAGCACCATCGTCGCCATCAGTTCCTGCTGCGCCTGTAGCACCTTGAGGGCCAGTGTTGCCTATATTGCCCTGAGGACCTTGAGGACCTGTAGCTCCGGTGTAGCCTCTAAGACCTTGAGGCCCTGTTGCGCCTGTAGCACCATCATCACCATCAGCTCCCGCAGCGCCTGTAGCGCCCTGAGAGCCTTGTGCTCCTGTAGCACCATCATCACCATCAGCTCCCGCAGCGCCTGTAGCACCTTGTGGACCTTGCGCACCTGTGTTGCCTTGTGGACCTGTAGCGCCATCGTTGCCATCAGATCCTGCAGCGCCAGTAGCACCTTGTGGGCCTGTTGCACCAGTGTCTCCTTGCAAACCTGTAGCACCGCCGTCGCCATCAGCGCCGGTAGCACCTTGTGGGCCTTGTGCACCAGTGACTCCTTGCGAACCTGTAGCACCGTCGTCGCCAGCAGCTCCTGCAGCGCCTATAGCACCTTGTGGACCTTGTGGTCCAGTAGCACCATTGTCGCCATCAGTTCCTGCTGCGCCTGTAGCACCTTGTGGACCTTGTGGTCCAGTAGCACCATCGTCGCCATCAGCTCCCGCAGCGCCTGTAGCGCCTTGTGGACCTTGCGCGCCAGCAGTTCCTTGTGGACCTGTAGCGCCATCGTTGCCATCAGATCCTACAGCGCCAGTAGCACCTTGTGGACCTGTAGCGCCATCGTTGCCATTAGATCCTACAGCGCCAGTAGCACCTTGTGGACCTGTAGCACCGTCGTCGCCATTAGATCCTACAGCGCCAGTAGCACCTTGTGGACCTGTAGCGCCATCGTTGCCATCAGATCCTACAGCGCCAGTAGCACCT